>Ga0315336_1000425_pt1 | contig 122125 bp, 122 predicted proteins | sample ASW5metaG_FD_204512 | JGI IMG/M metagenome (GOLD analysis project Ga0315336, IMG submission 204512) | Ammonia-oxidizing marine archaeal communities from Monterey Bay, California, United States - ASW #5 | ecosystem: Environmental > Aquatic > Marine > Intertidal zone | place: USA: California... | reverse complement strand
GTTGCAAAATGTATATCAAATGCAGGTGGCGAATATCTTAAGATAATAGAATTGGGAGGTAAATTTAGGATCAGCTTTTCGGCTTATCCTTAATCTCCTCTTTTGTTGTGGTCTTTGCATCAGGTGCGGCCTCAGCAGCCTTTGCATCAGGTGCGGCCTCAGCAGCCTTTGCATCAGGTGCGACCTCAGCAGCCTTTGCATCAGGTGCGGCCTCAGCAGCCTTTGCATCAGGTGCGACCTCAGTCTTCTTTTTTTCTTTTGGTAAATGTTTTTTTGTTTGTTTGGGTATAGGAAGTTTTTCAGCCATTCCTTCATTTGCTAAAAATTGATTAACTCTTCTGCTTGATTTGGCCCCGACTGATAACCAATACTCGATTCGTTCTTTTTTTAAAGTGATTCTTTTTGGATCATCTTTATTCATGAGAGGATCATAGGTTCCCAGATTTTCAATAAACCTCCCATCTCTTGGCTTTCGAGAATCGGCAACTACAATTCTATAAAAAGGCCTTTTCTTTGCTCCCTTTCTGGTTAACCGTATTGCTAGTGACATATTTTTTTCCTTAACTAATTAGTTAAAATTTTTGCTTGAATTGAGAAAGTCCCTGACCAAGCAATCCTTTAAATCCTGATTTTTTCATTTGCTTCATCATCTTATTCATTTGTTTAAATTGTTTAAGTAAAATATTTATATCTTGAACCTTAGATCCAGATCCAGATGCAACCCTTTTTTTTCTAGAGGCATTCAAAACCTCTGGAGTAGTACGTTCCTTTGGTGTCATAGAAAATATAATAGCCTGCTGTTTTTTTACAATTTCTTTATCAAGATCTACAGAGGGGTTTTTATTTTGTAATTGTCCTAATCCTGGAATTTTCCCAATCAGACTATTTATTCCACCCATTTTGCTGATTTGTGATAGTTGTTTGGAAAAATCTTCTAGATCAAATTTCCCCTTTTTGATTTTTTCAGCAACCTCTTCTGCTTCTTCCTTATCAACAGTTTCGGATGCCTTTTCGACTAAACCAATAACGTCGCCCATTTCCAGAATCTGAGATGCTATACGATCTGGATGAAAATCGTCAATTTCATCCAATTTTTCTCCTATACCTATCAATTTTATTGGACAACCAGTTACTGCGGTCATAGATAAAGCCGCACCTCCTCTAGCATCTCCATCCAATCGGGTTAACATTATTCCTGTTAGATTTAGTTTTTTGTGAAAAGTTTCTGCTATTTTTACAGCATCTTGGCCAGTCATCGCATCTGCAACCAATATTTTTTCGTGGGGATTAGCTTTATCTGTAATTAATTTAATTTCGTTCATTAATTCTTCGTTAATTTGTGATCTGCCTGCCGTATCAAGGATAAGCACGTCGAAACCCCCTAACTTTGCCTTTTCCTTTGCCCTTTCTGTAATTTGTATCGGTTGCTCATTCTTTACAATATCTAAAGTTTCTATTTCTAATTGTGATCCTAATATGCTCAGTTGTTCTTGGGCTGCCGGTCTGTATATATCTAATGAAGCCATTAAAACTTTCTTTTTATTTTTCAATGTCAATCGTTTAGCTAATTTTGCGGAAGAGGTTGTCTTTCCTGATCCCTGTAAACCGAGCATTAAAATTATAACTGGTGGCGCGGCATCTATATCAATAGATATATTCCTATCACCTAGTGTTTTTACTAGATGATCATGCACTATTTTTACAACCATTTGTCCCGGATTGATGCTTTTGACAACGTCTTGACCAAGCGCCTTTTGCTTTACTTCTTCGATAAATTCTTTCACAACGGAAAGAGCAACGTCTGCTTCTAGAAGAGTGATCCTTATTTCTCTCATGGCTTGATCGATATCTTTTTCGGTTAGCACTCCCCGACCTTTTAAACCATCAAGGATCTTTCCTAATTTATCTTTTAAGTTTTCAAACATTCTTAATCTAAAAAAATTCTATTAAATTATGATTTAAATTCTGTTAAACAATTCGGGCTTTATTTAGTGGTCACCATTAGTTATTCTTGGAATGCCGAAATTTAGGCGTAACCGAAGTATTAATCAAGACTCAAGTTTAATATTAGTTAAAATGTATATATTTATTAACCTTTGATAATTTTTTTATTATATCAGAATGGACAACATTAATTTTATTAAAATGCATGGCCTGGGTAATGATTTTGTTATTTTAGACTCCCGTCTAGGATCTATCACCTTGCAGCCAAAAGAAATAAGCCTGATTGCAGATAGGCATATAGGTGTGGGCTGTGACCAAATTGTTATAATGTTGCCAAGTCAGGATGATCTTGCTGATATTTTTATAAAGATTTTTAATAGTGATGGAAGCGAGACGTTTGCTTGCGGGAATGCCACTCGATGTGTTGCCTCTCTTTTGATGAAGGAATTGAAAAAAGATCACGTTACTGTGGAAACAATGTCTGGTCTGTTGGATGCTGAACTTAATTCCGGAACAAGTGTAGCTCTTAATATTGGAAAGGCGAGTTTTAATTGGAAAGATATACCACTCAGTGAGTCTCTAGATACCGCTAATATTAATATTCCCAAAATGAAATTTCGTGATGGATTTGCCGTAAATTTGGGAAATCCCCATATAGTCTTTTTCGAAAATGATGTAGAGAAGCTTGATTTAAAAAAGGATGCTCCGGCGATAGAAAATCATAAATTTTTTCCTGAAAGAGTTAATGTTAATTTTGCACAAATAATTACGAAAAATAAGATCCGCCTTAGAGTCTGGGAAAGGGGTGCTGGTGAGACTCTGGCATGTGGTACTGGCGCATGTGCCACCGTGGCCGCTTCTTTTAAAAAGGGCTTAACCGATTCCAACGTTCAGGTATTATTAGATGGTGGCTCATTAGATGTACAATTTTTGAATGATGGGCATTTGGTAATGATTGGCGATGTTTCAAGAGTCTTTGACGGAACAATTGATAAAGCTATATTTAAATCTGAAAATTAAGAATGTTAAAAAGTATTAAGAAAGAATCTCTAGTGACTAATGTAACGGTTAAAACTTTTGGTTGTAGGCTTAATAGTTATGAATCTCAATTGATTAGAGAAAGTTTTCCTAACTATGGCAAAAAAAAATTAGATCGTTTTCATGTTATTAATACTTGCAATGTTACTAATGAGGCAGTGAGACAAGCGCGTCAGGCTATTAGGAAAATTCATAGAGAATATCCAGGGAATAAAATTTTAGTTACAGGTTGTGCCGCACAGATAGCGCCAGAATTATTTGCAAAAATGCCAGAAGTAGATCTTGTAATCGGTAATAGGGAAAAAATTGATCCTGATATTTTTTCATCACTTGTTTTGCAATACCCAAAAGATAAAAAAATTTTTGTAAAAAATATTTTTACTGGAAAAAATACTTACCCTCCCTTAATTCATAATTTTCATGAACGGTCTCGGGCCTTCCTTCAAGTACAACAGGGATGTGATTATAGATGTACCTTTTGCGTCATACCTTTTTCTAGAGGCAACAGCTTTAGCATTCCTTATGATCATATTTTTAAGCAGATACAAATTTTTCTCGATAAAGGCTTTAAGGAAATAATTTTGACAGGCGTCGACTTGACCTCTTATGGGAAGGATTTAAAAAATAAACTTCGTTTAGGAGATATAGTTGAAAAAATTTTATATGATTTTCCAGAATTAAAGCGTTTGAGAATCTCTTCTTTGGATCCAGCGGCTATTGATTCGAAGTTAAAAAATTTATTGATTTCCGAGGATCGTATCATGCCTCATGTACATTTGAGCATACAATCTGGAGATAACATTATTTTAAAACGGATGAAAAGAAGACATTCACGCGAACAAGTAATTGAGCTTTGTAGTGATTTGATAAAAAAAAGAAAAGGAATTACCTTTGGGGCGGATTTGATTGTGGGATTTCCAACAGAGACTGAAAATATGTTTCAAAATACTCTTAAAATAGTTGCTCAATCGAAATTAACTTTCTTACATATTTTTCCTTTTTCTCCTAGATCTGGAACACCTGCCTCTAAAATGCCCCAAGTTTCTGGCGCAGTAGTTAAGGAAAGACTTTCAAGGCTGAGGGATATGAGTTATAAGGCTCTACGTTTTAGTATGAATAGTTTGATTGGAAAAAAAGTTTCTGTTTTGTTAGAAAAAGAAAAATGGGGCCGCTGTGAATCTTATTTTCCTGTTAAGATTGACAAGGTTGGGAAAATTGGGAATGTCCTTTCAGCTTCCATCACTGACTATAGTGCTGATGGTGAATTAGAGGCAAAAGTAAATTGATTACAAGTAGAGAGTAATGGTCAAAAAAACTACAAGAAGCTGGTTTTCGCGGTTACGTGCCGGTCTTAGTAAGTCTTCAGAGAAGATTTCCGAAGGTATGAATAAAATTTTCTCAGGAAGAAGATTGGATGAATCGACCTTGAGCGAATTGGAAGATTTATTAATTTCCTCGGACTTAGGGGTGCATATATCAAGCCAGCTAGTCGGGAGCCTTGAAAGGCATCACTTTCATTCTGAAATTTCTCCCGCACAATTACAAGAAATGATGTCTGATATTATTTCCAAAACATTAACACCCGTTGCCAAGCCTCTGATTCCAAGTGACGTAAAAAAGCCCTTTGTGGTTCTTGTTGTTGGGGTTAATGGTAGTGGAAAGACAACAACCATTGTAAAATTTGCCAAGACATATAAAGATGATGGGCTTTCGGTAACTATGGTTGCTGCGGATACATTTCGAGCAGCTGCTGTGAAACAACTTGAGGTCTGGGGTGAGCGAATTGAATGTCCAGTGATTAGTCCTAATAGAGTTGGAATCGATCCAGCTGGCTTAATACACGACGCTTATTTGAAAGCAAGAAGGTCTAAAACAGATGTGCTTTTAATAGATACTGCTGGAAGACTTCAAAATAAAGTAAATCTGATGAATGAATTAAAAAAAATTGATTCGGTTTTAAAAAAAATCAATCCCGAAGCACCACATAGTTCAGTTTTGGTCTTAGACGCAACGGTTGGGCAGAATGCCCACTCTCAGGTAGAGAATTTTAAGCAGGCAGTTAATATTTCTGGCATTGTCATGACAAAACTTGACGGAACGGCAAAGGGGGGTGTGCTTGTTGCTTTGGCTGATAAGTATGCCTTACCGATTCATGCAATTGGTGTTGGTGAGGGAGTTGATGATCTTAGACCATTTGCAGCGAACGTATTTTCTGATTCTCTCATGGGAGTTCAAAGATAGTTTACCAAAATCGGTATCCGTAACGTATACCTATGGTATCCATTCCCTCATTTTTATCGCCAAAAATATGGCCATGAGACATGTGATCTACGAATAACGAAACTTGGTTGTTTTCAAAGAATGCCCAGCCAATATCTATTGATTCACGAAAAAGCACTTTTGAACCAAGTTCTTTTTTCTTTATATTATCAGATTTTGTTTCCCCATCATGAAAAGAAAGCCCGAAGCCAAAATTCCAAAAGAAATTATCATAAAACCATCCTTCCCATGTTATTCCAGCATAGACCTGACTTGTATCGTCATCACTATTAATCGATGCTCCAAGCATTGGTCTAGGGGACCAAATTGCTTCTAAAAAGTCTGGGGACAAGAAGAGGAATTCAATATTAAAATCTAATCCTTCCTCTTTGGTTCTACCAAAAACTCCCGCATCGTGGTCACCGATTCCTAACCTAACTTCTGATAGGAGGCCATATAAGCCTTTTTCTGATTTATTTTTACTTGTATAAGTCTCTCGTGAATTTGATCCGGCAGTCTTCTTATCAGCTAGAATTAATTTACTTTTTTCAATTTTTTTAGGCAGACTCTCTTTTTTTCTTTGCTTATATTCGGTTTGTTTAGTTTTATAAGGTTTCTCTCCTCTATAGATTTCATCTCGTATGAGAGATGGATCAACCTTTTCTACAAACCAGACATGAGTACGTCTTGCATTAGCATTTTCTACATATGTAAAAAATACGAGAAAAATAGTAATTAGGACTGTCTTCATTAAAGGTGTCATTGTGTCAATATATCTTGATATATTCTAACCGGAAAAATGATAATTTGAATTTTTTTTTCTCCTAAAACAACTTATCTATGGCTCTTTTTAGGATTAGCGCATAAAAGTTTGACCAATTTGGCCTTATTAAGTGATCAGAATCTCTCATTGCATAATCTGGAACGTTCCAAGAATCTTCAGTTACAAAAAATTTTATTTTAGGACAATAGAAAGCAATTTCTTGATTTAGTTTCTTGATTATTTTTTTTGATCGCCATTCGTCAACTACTGTTTTAGGTATTGGAGATCTGAGGATATGGATCTTAAAGTTATGTTTCTCTGATAAGTCACATATTTTTGTAATTGCATTTTTTCCTGAAGGAGACATGCTTATGTTTTTTTTTGCCCTATTTTTAATGTCCGAAGAAATTTTTAGCTTTGCAGTATCAATCTTACCGGGTGTTAAAGATTTGTCGGATATTGATTTGTTTAGAACCATGTTAGGGTTAGGAATCTTTTTTCCTCTATTAAAATCTATATTTTTCCCAAAGAAATAGTAGCCTAGCTTGTAAAAAATTTTATTCTCTAAATTTAGTATTGCTAATTCTCTTTTGGGTTTTGTAAAATTTTTGACAGATTCTTCGAGAAACGAAACTTCATCTTTTTTTTGAAACACAGAAAACAAATAAACTTCTGCACCCTTACCTTCCGGTTCATAAGAATAAAATTCTGGTGTAGATGCTATAATAAGATGTTGAATGGGGTTGTTGTGATCCAGATATCGCTTAATGATAAAATAACCGCCAATTAGCCCGCTTGCTAAATTTGTCGTAAGATTCGCTACATTATAGTCTTCGTCAATTTTGTAAGTTTTTAATATATCGTAGGTGATACTATCTCCTAAAATAGCAACTTCTGCTTTATTATTGCCTTTTTCTAGAGCCGCAGCCAATTTATCTGTATCATGCCTGAGCATAGGAATATCCTTTAGTTTATGAGCGAAAAATTCTGCAATAGTTGCCAGGAAGACTAAGTAAATAGGAAAAGTAAAAAGTATAAATTTATACCAATTCTTCATGATTATTTTTCTCAAAACTGAAAATAAAGGAATGTTTTTGGCTCATCAAGCCAAGCTAGGGTTAGCCAAGTCGTGAAAGCCAAACAGCAAGCTAACCAGTGGTTAGGTTTCATAGATTTATAACTCTTTGCTATGTTTGGAAGCAGTATGGACAGCCCTAGGAGAGCAGTTAACCACAGGGATAGTTTTACGGTAAAGGTGCCGGTAGAAAAGAGGCTTAAAGTTCCCCAATGCAGATCCGAAAAACTGATATATCTTGCTAACCAATCTGGAAAAACTATTTTTGTAGGTGATAACATTGATGTAATAATTTGATTGCCTTCCGATACGTTACTTGAGCGAAAATATACAAATGAGAAGAGAACCACAATGAATGTGAGAAGTCGCCCGAGGATTTTTGGTGGTGAGGGTAATTTAGCTTCCTTCCAGTAATGATTTAGAAGCAATGCGAATCCATTAATCAATCCAAAAATTATAAAATTCCAACCAGCACCATGCCATAAACCTGACAGCAGAAAGGTTATTAGTATAGGGAGTGCAAGGGCATAGAAAAAATTTACGTTTTTAGAATTTGTTACGTTGTTTATATATCTGCTAAAAGACAGGGCAATGGGGGAATATATATACATCATAAAAAAGCGAGTCATTGTAATATGCCATCTTTTCCAGAAATCGATCATTGAACAGGCTCTAAAAGGAGTATCAAAATTCAAAGGAAGAACTATTCCAAACATCAAGCCCAAACCAACCGCCATATCTGAGTAGCCGGAAAAGTCAAAATATAGTTGTAATGCGAAACAGACTGATCCTGCCCACGCTTCAAGAAATGTGAGTGTGTACGCATTGTTGAAAGAAGTGTCCGCGTAAGGAGCGATTCCATCAGCCAGAACTACTTTTTTGAATAAACCAAAAATAAAAACAACAAATCCTGGAATTAGAAGTTGTGTTGCCGATTTGGAATGTTTTTTTAAGTCCAGTAATTGTTTTCCGACCTCTCTGTAAAGAACTATTGGACCGGCTATTAGTTGCGGAAAAAAGGATATAAATTTTGCGTATATTAAAAATCCTGGGTTTTTCTTTATTTGAGTATCGTAAGCGTCAATTAAGAATGCGATTTGCTGGAATGTAAAAAAAGATATTCCTAGGGGAATAAAAATTTCACCCAACTCACTCTCTCTTCCTATAGCTAGATTAATATTCTCCAGAAAAAAATTTTTATATTTAAAATATCCAAGTATTAGTAAATTAATTGTAATGGCAGAAACTAGGTATTTTTTTCTATGGTTTTCGAAAAGTTTACTTGCGAAATAATAATTTAGCAAAATTGATCCTACCAACAATAATAAGTAGGGGGGATTCCACCATCCATAAAATAATAAAGAACAAAACACCAGAAAGGCAATTGCCACATTTCCGTTGATATGAATTCTTAAGGTATGAAAGAGGAGCAAACAAAGCGGAAGGAACATAAACAGAAATTCTGTACTATTGAACAGCATTTCTATTTTCTTTTTGTATGTGGGTTTTTGTTTTCATTTTATTTGCAACTGGAATAAACAGAATCGCTGCCGCTAACATTAAATATGCGAAAAATCGAAAATATTCTATATCATTTAAATCAATAAGACCGCGCTCCTTCTGGATTAAAAAATTAATAAAACTTGTTATAGCATTTCCAAGAGCAATACTGAGAAGGAAAATTGACATAATAAGAGATTTCATTTTGATTGGTGCTTGGGTATAAAAAAATTCTAGACACGTTATAGAAACAAGGATCTCTGCGATAGTAATTGTAATATACGCCAGTAATTGCCAACGGATATTTACAACCATCCCTGATTCAATCCAACTTTCTATTAGTGCAATTTGAAAAAAAGCAAGTGCGGCAATAAAAAATCCAATTAAAATTTTTCTTACTTGGGTAAGAGTAATCAAATTATCTATTTTCGGATAAAGAAAATAATGGAATAGCGGAGTGAGAATAAGGATTAAAATAGGATTCATTGCCTGAATTTGTGCACTTTTCCATTCGACTCCAAAAAAATTTCTATCCATTTTCTCAGCTTGCAAAACCCAAGAAGAACCGGTTTGATCAAACAGAGACCAAAAAATAGAAACAAAAAGAAAAATAATTAAAACAGATATTAGATTATTACGATTTTCTTTCTTAAAAATTTCTTTCTTTAAACCAATTTTCTTCGGTGGGATATGAATGAACTTAAATCTTCCATACCAAAAAATAAGTGTTGCAAGAAACATGAATAAACCAGGTATTCCAAAAGCAATATGTGGTCCATATTTTTCAAGAAGCACTGGAGTGAGTAAAGTGGATGAGAAGGCACCTAGATTTATAGCAAAATAAAACCATCCGAAAGCTTTACTTATTAGGTGACTGTTTGTTTTTCCAAATTGATCCCCGACATTAGCGCTCACGCAAGGTTTGATGCCCCCTGATCCGATTGCAATTAATGTAAGTCCTATTAGTAGCCCAATGCGAGTGCTGTCTAAAGCAAGCGCAAGATGACCTATACAATAGATAATAGAAAGAAAAATAATTGTTTTGAATTTTCCCCAGAATCTATCTGCTATTAATGCTCCAATAATAGGGAAAAAATAAACAGCAAAGACGAAAAGATGAAAATAGGTTTTAGCTTCATTCTCTGACATTACATCCAGACTTCCTTCTGGATTAATTAAGTAAGTTGTCATGTAAATAGTTAATATGGCCCGCATTCCGTAGAAACTAAAACGTTCTGCGGTTTCATTCGAAATAATATAGGGAATTCCATCTGGCATTCCCCTTGATGCTAAGGGTGCGTTTCTATAACTTTTCACAGAGCCTCATAAATTATAGGTTATGATCTTTTGGTGGATAGTTTTTTTGTTAGATGACTCAGCATTTCCCCAACATTTTGTAGAGCATTAACTTCTCTAGGTTTCAACTGAATAGAAAAATTTTTTTCACAACTAATAATTAACTTTATTTGATTCAAGCTATCCCACTCCTCAATATCTGTTGCTTTGGTTTTTTCTGTAATTTTCAATTTCTCATCGTCAAAAACTTCCCTAAATATTTTTTCTAACGTTTTTAAAATTTTGACTTTATTTATTTTTTTCATTAGTTTCTAGTTTTCAAGATTTATATTATGGGCCTTAACTTTCTCTTCTGACTTTATATCAAAAACCCATATTTTTTTATTCTTCGTAATTTTGTAACCTATCTTGGGGAGCAATGATTGCATAAATCCATTTTTTTCGTTCCGAAGATATTCTAATTCTATCTTTTTTAAACCTAATTTTTTTGCCGCTTTTATAAAAAGTTTTTGCATAAGAAACTCAATGTTTCTGGAAAATACTCTGCAGCTCATAACCCAATTTTTAATCTCTAGGATGTGTTTATTCTTTTTCAATATAGCTACGCTTATTATTCCATAATCTTGTAATTTATCTCGGAAACGAAGGGCGAGAATATTTTTTTTATCATTCATTATTTCTTTTGCCGTCAAAATTGTTGGGTTTAATTTAAATTGATTCGTTTTAGAAATGATTTGCTGGATCCTATCAAGCGATGCCGGTCCCACATTTTCAATTTTTGCTTTTGGATTAAGGGTAGATAAAAATTTTTCAATATCCTTTGTTTTGTTGAGAATCTTTTTTACTTTTGCTTGTGCAACATATGAGCTTGCTCTTTTTAGATCCTCTTTTGTAATTCGGCTAATAGTGAAGGCTTTTGTCTCTTCAATGAGCCTTGGAAATTCTGCGGGATTAGAAGGAATCTCTGGTACGAGAACTTCTGGCATTCTTTCTTTTACCCAAGATCTCTCAACGGGACTATCATCAATAAAAACAAAAGAATCTGTTCCAAGGTTTAATTCATTGGCTATTGTTAATAGGTTAGATGCTTTGTCTTTAAAATTTGCTATAAAGCAGGAAATATCTTTTTTTTTAATCAACATTGCGGGATGGCTCAGGAAGGGTTCAAGCGCTATTCTTTTGTCATTTTTTGAGCAAACTGCTAAAAGTACGCCGCTTTTTTTTAGCTCAAGCAAGTATTTTTGGAATTCAGTAAAAGCTTCACCTTCTGGGGTCTCCGGACCTATCTCAATACCTTCTAAACCAACATCTCCGATTGCATTTCCCCATATCGTATTATCAAGATCCAGGACTATTACCTTCTTTCTTTTCCCTAACAAAGCTGCGGAACAGGCAGAAAGCGTATCGCTAATTTCAGGAATCGACTCGAAGGAAAAAGGTTGTTTGCATAGGTGGTAGGTTCGAGAATCGTGCCAATTTCTTAACCCTATCTTGTTAATGATATATTCCACATCGATTAGTGTGATGGAAGAAGACATGTTTTGGTATAATTGCATATTTACGTTTCGACAATGAAAATGAACCGAGCCTGGAAAAATTCCAGCTACCTCAGATCCAATAGAGTGATCGGGAGGATCAAAACCCATCTGAATTGTTGGAGTTGGAAGTAATTTCCATAAGTTTCTCCAGAAACGAACTTCTTTTTTTATATTAAGCAGTATCTTTTTTTTTGAATCTTGGATACTGGGCTTAAACATTAAATCGCGAAATGTGGGGAGTATTAAAATTAAGTCAAATTTTTTTTTAAAGATAAAGCTCCCTTTATCTAGGATAGTAGATGCAATCTCACCGAACGGTCCTTGTGCAAATGTTACTTCGAAGCCTCTTCTTGCAAACATAAGCGGAAGAAATTCAATTAGATAGTTAGTTAAGTATGAAGAAATAATAGCAATTTTTATTTTTTTTAACTTGTGATCACTCAGATTATTGCTTTTGTTAAAATTTTTTACATATTTCGTTAACTCCTCAAAAGATGATTCCAAAAAATTACTTTTCCATAAAGCTTCTTCCCATAATTTTTTTTTGTTTATCTTCTTCATTTTCTTTTTGACCTAGTTACCGGAATAATGTTTCCATACAAAACGTCTCCTTTATTACTCATTAGCAGAGTAGCAACATCGGAGATGTCCTGAAGCGATGTAAGTTTTTTTTCTGGCATTTCTTCTCTCAAAATTTCCAGATATTTTTTTGGAAGTCCCTTGGTTAATTTGGACTGTATCAATCCAGGTGCCATTATGTGTACTTTTATACCCTTTGATATGAGCTCTTGAGAAAGAATTTTGGCATAGCTGGTTAATGCCGATTTGGCAACAACATACGGTGCGATTTTGGTGGGAGGTTCCCCTAGAACATATTCTGTTGAAACAACCAGAATTCTCGCTTTTTTATTTTTTTCTAATAGCGGTATTGCTGAAGTAACAGAGAGATGAAATGCTTTGATCTGTGTTTCAATTTGTTCGTTGAATATATTCCATTTAGTTCTGAAACTAAGTTTATGAGGAAATGGAGTGGCTATTGAAAAGATAATTCCGGATAACTTTTTATATTTGTTTTCAATTTCTTCAAAAATTCTTTTAGCTTCAATTTCGTTACTTAGGTCAGCGTTAAATACTCCCAAACATTTATTTCCGATTTTTTTACAGAGGATCTTTAAGGAAGATTTATTCCTGTTGCCTTGCAAGATAACAGTATTAGTTTTTGCAATTGATTTTGCTATTGCACCTCCAATTTTTCCTGACGCGCCTAGTATTAAGATAGGAGCTTGCATATTACTGTTCCTCTTAAAACACTAATTGTCTCATTTTTTTCTTTTTTTTCACCTTTAATCTTTAGAGTCAAAACATTTAATATACGATTGATATTATCAACCTTCGCTTTTATGAGGATCTTTTCGTTCGGATAGACTGGGTTGGGAAAGGCCAATTTTTCCTCAATCAATAGACAGTTTTTTCCTGGAAGCTTTGTTCCAATAAGACTTGAGAGCTTAGATGCTAGTAATAATCCATGGGCAACTCTGTCTTTGAACCCTTTCTTGATTGCAAAACTTTTATTTGTATGTAGTGGATTATTATCGCCGCTTAGTTTTGCAAATGAAGCTATATCTTTTGTTTTAACCGTCCATTTGATCTCGGCTTTACTTCCTATTCGGATATCTTTCATACATAAATCTTTTTGCATGTTTACAATATTTATATTTATTATCTTCTTTCTTTTTTTTGTACGGATAATAATAAGGCGGTTAAGAGTAAGTACACAATTTGCCATCTTGCTGACCAAAAAGAGAAACTTACTAATCCAATTGACCAATATATTCCATTAAGGAGTATAAGAGATAATGTCATTCTAGATAGTGATTTTTGAAAGACTGTATAAAAAAAGTGGAAAAGAGTAATCAGGAATACTACAAGACCCAGAAAACCAGTTTCGACCATTAATTCAAATAGCCAACTATGGGGGTGCGAAGGTATATATTCTTGATTCCAAAAATTTCTTTGAATTTCTGTCCAGTTTGGATTTTCTTTTTCGTATTTGGATGGATGCCAGCCTTTAACGGTTTCCTTCGCTCCTGGAATATCACCACTTACATCTGGGCCAAAACCCAACCAAGGTCTTTGGAGAAATCTATCATACGAAAATGACCAAATAATTTGTCTGTGTTCACCAATAATGTTGAAGGGTATATTATATTCCCTTATTCCATTTGGGTTATTTTTTAATTCAACGTCTTGTGGAAGTAATTTGATAAAACTAATAGTTGAAAAAACCAAAGAGGTTAAAAGCAATAGTATTAGAGTTGGCGCGTACTTCTCTTTTATTTTTTTTATTAATAACCAAATTGCTAAGAACATGATCCCACAGATTGCCGCTAATGCTGCTGACTTTGTCTCAGTGTATAAAGCTATCCATATGATAAAAGGTATACTACTTAGAATCAACCAACGGAATCTTTTCGATTCAGCCTTAAAAGAGAAAATGACTATTGGCAACAAGCACATTAGAACCTGAGAAAAATCTTTATATCTAGATAAATCACAGTGCATAAAAAGGCACAGCGAAAATGAATCGCGACTCCAATTTATCAAATTCTCAAATAATATTATTTGTTGGTAGTATAATTTTTGACCTACCATGAGAATTCCAAGCAATATGGCCACTAGGGCTGTGCTTATAACCATTGTTTTTATGGCAATAACCCTGTCATGCTCCTCTTCTGCAAATCTTCCATAAATAAATAACGAGAAAATAATAAGAACAATTGTCCGTAGCCATTTTTCTAGCGATCTTATGGGATCTATGGAAAGCATGGAACTAGTGAACCAAAAAACTAACATAATTATTAACGTGATTGTTAGTGGAGAGGAGAATGATTTTTTAACGAAGCTAAACATCTTCTCTTGTTTTGGGTAACAGAATAGTAAAACTGTAGAAACGCCTAAAACGATTCCCATTACAGCAGGACCTATTACTAATGAGGGGATTGAGATTCCAATTAAGTATGGCAGAACTTTAGATAAATTATTTTTTAGTGAGTCAGGCAGCATAAAAAAATTTTTTATTTATATAACTTATTTTCACATCTTAAAGATTTTCTTATTTAATTATAGGAATTTAAGAAAATCCCGATTTTATTACATGCATTCTTTTTGCAATGCAAAAAGAAACTCATTAATATTCTATTTCTAGAATAGGATTATACCAAACATGACTATACGAAAGAGGATAGATAAGATTCACGGTTTTTACATTGAGGATCTTAGTGTCGGAATGACCGATATTTATCGAAAGATTGTCAAAAATAAAGATGTTACCTTATTTGCTTATATATCCGGGGATACTAATCCTTTACATTTGGACAAAAATTTTGCTCGTAGCACTATTTTTAAGGACAAAATTATACATGGATTTTTGACCGCAAGCTTTATTTCAGCCACCATAGGCACAAAGCTCCCAGGACCTGGATCCATATATATGAGCCAAACCCTAAAATTTTTAGCCCCTGTTAGAGTAGGAGATAAGCCGAAAACACAAGTTACTGTTACAAAAATAAATTTAGAAAAAAATCTTGTTAGTCTGAAATGTGTATGTTCTGTTGGTGCGAAAGAGGTTTTAACTGGAGATGCGGTTATTTGGGTTCCATCACGGATGGGTTTATCTAAAAAACAAAAAAGAAAAAAATAAAATAGAAAAAAACCATAAACCGCACCTTTATAATATCTTTCATTTTTTGAGATTAATAGTAGTTTACCATGCGAATTTTACGCGGTTATCAGTATTTACCAAAAAAAGCAAAAAATGCTGTAGTTGCTGTTGGAAATTTTGATGGTGTCCATCTTGGACACCAAAAGATCATGAAGGCGGCTAAAAAAATTTCTGATTCTATTAATGCTCCATTACTTGTTCTGACTTTTGAACCGCATCCACGATTGTTTTTTGATCCTGGCTTATCCTCATTTTTACTAACAACGCTTAAAACAAAAGAAACCTATTTAGAGAATTTAGATGTTGATTATCTTTGTCCTCTTAATTTCGATAGAAAGTTTTCAAATATTGAGGCTAATTATTTTGTCAAAAAGATTCTCGTGGATAGTCTTAAAGTTAGATGTGTGGTGACAGGAAGTGATTTTTTTTTCGGAAAAGGCAGAAGGGGTGGTAAGGATTTACTTATTAGTTTATCAAGGAAATACAACTTCACATATACTTGCGTGGATAGGCTAAGGGATAAGCATGGTACCGTATATTCTTCTTCGGCAATAAGGGATTTTTTGAAACAAGGTCAGATAATTCGAGCAAATAAGAGCCTTGGCCGTTCCTGGGAGATTGATGGAAAAGTGCTAATTGGAGACAAGAGGGGAAAGAAACTAGGTTATCCGACAGCGAATTTAAAATTAGGAAAATATGCAAAACTAGCTTTCGGAGTTTATGTTATTAAGGGAAAAATTTATTCTGAGTCTGGAGATAAATGGATCAATGGAATTGCTAATATTGGTTCTCGCCCAACCTTTTCTGGCAATGATATTTTTTTAGAAGTTCATTTCTTTAATTTTCGGAAGAATCTTTATAGTAAATTTTTGTCTATAAGGTTTCTTGACTTTCTAAGAAAAGAGAAAAAATTTAAAAATACTAATGCATTAATCAATCAGATTGCTAGAGATATAAAGAAGGCAAAAAGAATATTAGGGCGGACATAAGTATTTTTGTAAACAGGAAACATAATGACCAAAGATTATAAGTCGACAATTTTTTTACCCAGAACAAGCTTTCCTATGAAAGCAAATTTGCCTGAAAAGGAATCTGAGATTTTACAGCTTTGGGAAAAAAATAAATTGTATGAAGCGACAATAGAAAAGAGAAAGAATTGTAAAAAATTTATCTTGCATGATGGACCTCCGTACGCAAACGGAAATTTGCACATGGGACATGCTCTTAACAAAATCCTTAAGGATATAATTAATAGGATTCACTTTATGATGGGAAAGCAAATTAACTTTGTTCCGGGTTGGGATTGTCATGGTTTGCCTATTGAGTGGGAGGTAGAATCAAAATATCGGAAAAGTGGAAAAAACAAAGATGATATCCCAGTTGTGGACTTTAGAAGAGAGTGTAGGAATTTTGCAAAAAAATGGATAGATGTGCAATCTAACCAATTTAAGCGCATGGGTATCAGCGCAAACTGGAAAGATATCTATACCACAATGGATTTTTCTTCGGAGGCAAAGATTGTTGAAGAATTGGGCTTGTTTCTTTTTAATGGATATCTTTATAAAGGTGAAAGACCCGTACTCTGGTCGGTAGTTGAAAAGACAGCTTTGGCTGAAGCTGAAGTGGAGTATCAGGATCATACTTCGGACACTATAATTGTTAGTTTTCCGATTATTAAGACAGATAAGAATTTTCTCAAAGATACCTCTTTATTAATTTGGACGACTACTCCTTGGACCATTCCAGGAAATAGGGCAGTGGCTTACGGTAGTGAGATTGATTACGTTGTCATCAAAGCTACTAAGACAAATAAAGACAGTTTGGCTAAAAAAAATGAAAGGTTATTGGTTGCTTTATCTTTGTTGGATAAAGCTTTAGCTGAAATGGGAATATCTGAATTTGATAAAGAAGAGACTTTTCGAGGCAGTGATCTAGAGGGCACAATTTGTGAACATCCATTGAGGGGCAAGGGCTACGAACATGACGTGCCCGCTGTATCTGGAGATTTTGTTACGGTAGAAGCTGGAACTGGATTTGTTCATATTGCGCCGGGTCATGGCGAAGACGATTTTCAATTGGGAAAAAAACACAATTTAGAAATTCCAAAGACGGTTGGGCCAGATGGTAAATTTTACGAAACAGTACCTATTTTTTCAGGGAAGCATGTTTATAAGGTTGATAGTGAAATTATAGAATTGTTAAAAGACTGTGAAAAATTAAAATCAGTCGGCAAAACCACCCACAGCTATCCTCATTCATGGCGTTCCAAGGCACCTTTAATTTTTAGAATTACACCTCAATGGTTTATTAGTCTTTCAAAAAATAATCTCAGAAAACGAGCACTAGATGCTGTTGAGAAAGTCTTATGGTTTCCAAAAGCATCGAAAAATCGAATTAAGTCAATGATTGAAGCAAGACCGGATTGGTGTATCTCTAGGCAAAGAGCATGGGGTGTTCCCATACCAATCTTTGTTAATAAAAAAACCAATGAATTGTTGTTAGATAAAAAAGTATTTTCACGTATTGTTAAGACGATAGAAAAGGAGGGGGTTGATTCTTGGTTTTTAAAAGATCCATCTCATTTGCTTTCTCCCGAATATAATCCTGAAGATTATGAATTTGAAAAAAATATTTTAGACGTGTGGTTTGATAGCGGATGCACGCATTCTTTTGTTTTGGAGGGAAGAAAAGATCTTAAATCTCCCGCATCACTGTACTTAGAAGGATCGGATCAACATCGCGGTTGGTTCCATTCATCATTGTTAGAATCTGTTGGCACAAGAGATCAGGCGCCATATCAGGCCGTATTGACTCATGGTTTTGTTTTGGATGTGAAAGGCAGAAAGATGTCTAAGTCTTTGGGTAACGTTATTTCTCCTCAAGATATAATAGAGAAATATGGAGCCGATGTTTTGAGACTATGGGTTTCATTGTCTGATTATACGGAAGATTTAAGAATAGGAAATGAGACTATGCAACAATTGAGCGATTCTTATCGACGCATCAGGAATACTTTTAGATTTTTATTAGGTAATTTAGAAGGTTTTGAAAAGAAGGAAAAAATTGAATTTTCAAAAATGCCAAAGTTAGAGAAGTGGATTCTTCATAAAATTTACGAAATGAATGACTATTTTCTTGACTGTTTAAAAAATTATGAACTTTATAAATTTTATAATTTGTTACACAATTTTTGTGCTGTGGAATTGTCTTCATTTTATTTTGATATTAGAAAAGATGCTCTTTACTGCGATTCTATTGATTCTGTTAAACGAAGATCTTGTAGAACTGTCCTAAGAGAACTTCTCAATATTCTTGTTTCCTGGTTTTCACCTGTTCTTTGCTTTACTACTGAGGAAGTTTGGAAAAATATTGTTAATGACGCTAACAAGAACTTCTTGGATAAAAGTATTCATTTATGTGATTCACCAAAAATCTCTAAGAAATGGAACAATAAAGACTTAGCTGCGGAATGGGATCTTTTACGAAATATTCGTAGGGTTATTATGGGTGCCTTAGAAATTGAAAGAGGAAGAAAGAATATAGGGTCAGGACTGGATGCTTGTGCCATTGTTTATTTAGGAAAGAAATATGAGAATATTTTTAGTAATTTTGACTTGGCAGAAATAGCAATTACTTCAAGTGTAAAGATTGGTAAGGGAGCTATTCCTGGTAACGCATATAAAATTGATTCTATCGATGGAATTGGATCGCAAATTGTTCTAGCTGAAGGTGAAAAATGCTCTCGTTGCTGGAAGATTCTCAATGAAGTGGGTTCTAACAAAAAACATGAGCATCTTTGCTTAAGATGTATAGATGTTGTTGAAGCAATATGAATGAAAAAAGACCAGTCAATTTACTTCCTAATATTTTTTTAATTTTATCAATTGTCGCTCTTGATCAAGTAACAAAATTGGCAATTTTAGGAAGAGATGTAGTAGACATTTATCCGGAAATGGAAATTACCTCTTTTTTGAACTTGGTTTTAGTTCAAAACAAGGGAATTAGTTTTGGTTTGTTTTCTCGGTATGAAGTTGGTTGGTTGATAAGTATATTAACTATCGGCATTGTAGTTGTCTTGTTCATATGGATGAGAAAATTAGAGAGAGGAATTTTGGCCTTACCTTTTTCTTTAATAATTGGTGGAGCCATAGGTAACCTTATTGATCGTTTGAATTATGGATTTGTAGTTGATTTTATTGACTTCCACTTTTTTGGGTGGCATTGGCCAGCATTCAATATTGCCGATTCTGCTATAACTGTAGGTGTAATTTTTCTACTGATAGCTTCATTCTCGAATAATTTTAAACTTTTTTCTAAATTCTGATAGAATAGGCTATGAAAAAGGTAGGATGGAGATGATTAGATTAAGCAACTGTTTGAAACCATTCTTTGGTCTTCTTGTATCTTTCGCATTTCTTTTGATTGTAGGTTGTGAAAGTTTGGAAACTTGGAAGAAAGATTTTTCCCGAGCGATAGGCTTAGAAAAAGCTGAGTTGATAGAAGAAGATATTGTGATAGCTCCTCCGCTTGTTCTTCCGCCTGACTATGAGCTTATGGCTCCAGAATCAGGCAAAGCCCCAGAGGCGTATGCAAAGGATTTTCCCGATCAGGATCTAACTGATGAGAGTTTAGGAGATTCAGCTGATATTATTGATCGAGTCACGACTTCTGATGACGGTAAACACCCTTCTCCTCCAAGAAATATTAGTTATGGAAAGGTAGACTCGATATTTAAAAATGCTATTCGGGACTACAAGAGCACAAACTATGACCCTAATTATTCTCGTCAGTATTACAGTAGAAAATATCCTGACACACTGGCACGGGACAACCAAACTTATTCAAGCCAAAACAGTCCTACCCAACAAACTCAAACACAGGATGATCTTGCACACTATAAGGGAGACACGAAAGCTATTGGAGAGATTGAGGATAGTGTTTTGGAGGAAACCCAAACGTGTGAAAAAATTACAAAAGGATCTGGGGGAGAATATGTGTGCATTGATTAAGCTTATTTAACAAAGTTTTCAAATGAACTAACACAAGTGTCTCGCTTATTTATTAAAAAAATCCTCCTGTTTTTTTTCACCCTGGTTCTTTTCTTTAACACCAAACCTATAAGCTCGGAAATTTATAATTCACATTCTTTTTTTCTGGATAATGGATTGGAGGTTGTGATAATTCCGAATCACTTAAGCCCTGCTGTTATACAGATGCTTTGGTACAAATTTGGTTCCGCCGATGAAGGAATTGGAAAATCTGGGATTGCTCACTTTTTAGAACATTTAATGTTTAAAGGCACGAATAAGATTAGATCTGGAGAATTTTCTGAGATTGTTGCTAAACGAGGTGGCCGGGATAATGCGTTCACATCTTATGACTATACAGGATATTTTCAAATAGTTTCAAAAGATCAGCTAGAGACAGTTATGGAGTTAGAAGCTGATAGAATGCTTAATCTCAAATTGAATGAAGAAGATATATCAGTGGAAAGAGAGGTAATTTTACAAGAAAGAAGGGAAACTGTAGAAGATAAGCCGCAGCGTATTTTAGGAGAAATGATGATGGCTATGCTTTATAACGGTCATCCATATTCCGTTCCAATAATTGGATTCAATCATGAGATGAGGAGTCTATCAAAAGAAGATGCTTTCTATTATTACAAAAAATATTATGCCCCGAATAATGCAGTTCTTCTAATATCTGGTGATGTGACGATAGAGGGAGTCAAAGACTTGGCGAAAAAGCACTTTGGATCAATTCCAAAACGCACGGTTCCAGAACGAAAAAGGAGCCCTGTTAAAGAGAATAGAAAATCACAAAGTGTGACTTATGAGACTCAGAATGCAAAGGCTTATGTTTGGCAAAGGTTTTATTTGGCTCCAAGCTATAATTCAGGAGAAATAAAAAATACTTATCCATTATTGCTTTTGTCGGAAATACTAGGGTCAGGTTCGACAAGTTATCTTTATAATTTACTTGTGGTTCAAAAGAAAATAGCTACCTCCATAGGAGTATATTACGATGTTGACAATTTAGATTTGGGTAGACTTGTGATTTACGCGGTTCCAGCCCCTGGTGTTGCTGTAGAAAAAATAGAACTGTCAATAGAGGAGGCGCTAAGCTCTCTAATTAAAGGAAATTGGCCTGACCTTGCGGAACGGTTTCAAGAAGCAAAAAGTAAGTTAATTACCGAACAAGTTTATAATCGAGACAGCCTATATTATCCGGCAAGAGTTTTCGGTACAGCTTTAGTCACCAATCAGAGAGTTAGTGATGTTGAGAAATGGTCTGAAAGATTAGATTCTGTTTCTCTTCAAAATGTTTTAGATGCAGCGAAATTTATTTTTGATCAAATATACATTACCGGGACGTTAATTCCCGAAAGAGATAAGATTTAATGAAGATTATTAGTAAGATACTTTCCCCTATAATCCTTATCTGCCTTTTTTTGATATCGGTTGGGACTGTTTTGGCATCTGATTTCCAAGTCAAGGAGTTAAAAACACCAAATGGTATTAAGCTATGGTTTATGGAAGAAAAATCATTACCCATTATTTCTGTTAGTTTAATTTTTCGCGGGGGTTCGTCCTTAGATCCTGATGGAAAAGAAGGTTTGGGAACTATGGTATCTAGCTTAATAGATGAGGGGGCGGGTGAATTAAATTCCTATGAATTCCAAAAAAAACTTTTAGATCTATCGATTTCGCTTGGTTTTGATGTTGACAGAGATTCTTTTTCAGGAAGCCTTAAGACTCTACGTCATAACTATAAAGAAGCATTCCGCCTTTTGGGCTTATCACTAACCAAACCTAGATTTGATGACGAACCGGTTTCTAGAATTAAGAATCAGCTTATTATGAATCTAAAAATGGATGCTGCTAATCCTAATAGAATCGCTTCTAAGCTTTGGTTTAAAAAAGCATTTCTAAATCATCAGTACGCGAAATCACCCCATGGAAATTTGGAAACTATAAAAAATATTTCAGCGAATGATATGAAAGATTTTGTTTCCCAAAGATTTTGTTTAGATAATTTAATTATCAGTGTAGTAGGTGATATATCAGAATCTGAGTTGCTTAATACTATTGATAAAAATCTAAGTAAAATTCCTAACTGTAATTTTAATTATACTTTAAAAGATGTTCAATCACTGGATTCTGGAATTTATTTCAAACAAGAACCATTGCCACAAAGTACAATCTTTTTTGGACAGCGGGGGGTTAAAAGAAACGATCCTGATTATTTCGGTCTTAGAATCTTAAATTATATTATTGGGGGAGGGGGGTTTGTTTCGAGATTGACAAAAGAAATCAGAGAAAAAGAAGGTTTAGCATACTCAATCTATTCTTATTTACTACCACTTAGGAATGTTGGGATTATTTATGGTGGCGTTTCGACAAGAAATAATCGAGTTGATGAAGTGATTGAAAGAATAAAATTAGAGTGGAAAAAATTTTCTCAAGGAAAGATTTCAGAGTCTGAGATTCGGCAAGCAAAAGATTTTATTATTGGCTCATTCCCTTTAAATTTAACAAGTCGAGATCAAATTTCGAGTCTTTTAACCTCAATTCAGTATCATGAATTGGGTATTAACTATCTCAAGCATCGTGATAGAATGATTAATGCTTTTACTATTCAGGACCTTAGGCGAATTGCAAAAAAGATATATAAATCGGATAATCTCCTTTTTGTTGTTGTGGGAGATCCGGAAGATTCTGATAAAAGAATTTCTTTATTAAAATATTAGAGATATGAGTATAGTTCAAAATATAACTGGCTGTTTTAACACTACGATAGGATCAAGTGGTATTAGTCGAAGAGAATATAATAGGATTCTTAAAAAATCTGAAAAAGCCCTCTCTTTTATTAAAATAATGATCTCGAATAACAACCCACTTTTCCTTTTGCCCTTTGAAAAGAAGGATTTGATTTCTCTTGAACCGTTGGTTCGGAAATTTAGGCATAAGTTTAATGAGATAATTATATTAGGTACTGGCGGATCGAGTTTAGGTGCTCAGGCTATTTGTTCGTTGGCTAGTTATAAGACTACTCGAAACCACAAAACACCCAAACTTACTTTTGTAGATAATGTAGACTCAGAAAGATTTGAATCTCTCTTTAAGAGGATTGATTATGCAAAAACCGGCTTTGTTGTTATTTCAAAATCTGGGAATACTCTAGAAACCATTAGTCAGTTTCATCTTTGTTTCAATTCTATGGAAAAAAAAATTGGGATTAAGAAAGCCTCAAAGCATTTCGTTCTAATCACTCAAAATGAAAAAAATATCCTCAGGACAATTGCAAAATATTTAAACATTTTAATTTTAGAGCATGACAAAGATCTGGGCGGAAGATATTCAGCCTTTTCGTTAGTCGGGCTTTTCCCAGCTATGCTCGCTGGTTTGGATGCATATTCTTTTCGTGATGGCGCAAAAACTACTTTGAATGAAGTTTTGAAGCAGAAGAATTCAAAGAATTTAGAATCTTTTAAAGGCGCGGCTATTGCTTTTTCTCTCGCTAAATACAGAAGGAAAGCAAATACAGTTTTAATGCCTTATTCTGATCAACTTATTTCATTTATTCCCTGGTTTAGACAGCTCTGGGCAGAAAGTCTTGGTAAAGGTGGGAGCGGCACTACTCCGATTGGTTCCATAGGTACGGTAGATCAACATAGCCAATTACAGCTGTATATTGATGGACCTGATGATAAATTTTTTACTCTTATTAAAGTTACGGAAAGAAAAAAGGGAAAGAAAATTAGACCTATTGTTCGAAGAAATAGTGATTTAAATTTTTTGTATAACCGCACAATTGACGATGTCATGAATTGCCAATTAAAAGTCACCAAATCAATGCTAATTCGCAACAAAAGGCCTGTTAGGCTGCTTGAAATTGCGAAAATTGATGAGAAGGGGCTAGGTTCTTTAATGATGCACTTTATTCTGGAAACTATTATTGTGGGAAACTTAGATAAAATTAACGTTTTTAACCAACCGGCCGTCGAAAGCGGAAAAAAGTTAGCTAAAAAATATTTAAGAGATATCTAATTCTAAATTTATTTTTTTCTTTCTATATTTTACGAATAAAAATTGGCTCGAAGAAATAGTAGTTTTTTTTATTAGCAAAAAATTATCTACAAGATCGAAAACTCTTTTTTTCCCTAACTCTATCACTCCGATTGCGTTTTCTTTGAGGATTCTTTGTTTATCTAATGATTCAAGAATTTTTCCAACAATTTCCATTCTGTATGGAGGATCAATGAAGAATAGTGAGAAGGAATTCTTGATACTTTTAATTTGAGTTGCATTTTGGCACTTAACCGTACAATTTTTTTTTATCTTAAATTTTTCTATATTTTTTTTTACAATTTTGGATGAATTGGGACTGTTGTCGACAAACAAAACACTCTTGGCGCCCCGTGATATTGCCTCAAGACCCAGCGCCCCAGTTCCGCAACATAAGTCTAAAACATTTGAGTCTTCAACAACATGATCTTGCTTATCTGTTGTTAAGCTATGCTGGAGTACGTTGAATATAGATTCCCGAGCTCGATCAGATGTTGGTCTGATCTGAAGACTTTTTTGGGAAAGGATCGTGTAACCTTTATATTTTCCACCAATAATTCTCATGCTTGATCAGGAGTAACTATACTTTTATTTTTTAAAATGCTATCTGTCAGTTTTTTCGGTACTTCCTTAATTTCTCCTGGTTTTAGGGTATCTAAATTGAAAGGACCAAACCTGGTTCTTATTAGTCTATTAACCTTTAAGCCTATATGATTCATAATTTTTCGAATTTCTCGATTTTTTCCTTCAGTTAGTATTACTCTAAGCCATGAATTTTGCTTTCCTTCTTTTTCTATATGGATTCTTATTGGTTTATAATGGAATCCATCAATTGTGATTCCATTAATTAATTTTTTAAATATGTCTTTGTTGATTCTCCCATATACACGGACACGATAATTCCTTTCCCATTTTGTTGAAGGCAGCTCCAGATTTCTGGCTACTTCTCCATTGTTTGTTAGGAGTAATAATCCTTCAGAATTTATATCCAGCCTTCCTACTTTAACGACCCTTGGAATTTCTTTAGGAAGATTGTCGAATATAGTTAAACGTCCATTTTCAGATCGATTACTTGTTAGGAGATTTATAGGTTTATAGTATCTCCAGATTCTTGTTGGCATAATTTTTGGCAGCACTTTTCCGTTAACCTTGATGCTCCCTATATCTTTGTTTTTGATAACGAAATCTCTTAAAATTTGACCCCTTATGGAGATTTTTCCATCCTTAACTAATTGTTCCGCTTGTCTTCTCGAACAGATCCCGAGACGAGATAGGATTTTAGAAATTCTTTGTTGAGATTTCTTTTGATTCGATAAATTGTCGATCATGGTTGGTAAAATTTAGAATTTTATTTCCGACAAGCGCTAACAAATGCTTGAAATATTTTCTTATCTCCACTGTCGATGGAATATTCAGGATGCCATTGGACACCTAGACAGAATTTTTGGTTGTTGTTTTCTATACCCTCAATCAAACCATCTTCTGCAATTGCATTGACAGTTAAGTTTTTTCCTGGATTTTTAACAGCTTGATGATGAGCGCTATTAACATGCATGATTTTTTTGTTTGTAATTTTATGCAAAAGAGTATTTCCTAAAATTTTTACTCTATGTCCAGCCTCTGTTCTTGGATTTGGTTGCTCATGTTTTAGAGGATTTTTAATTTCCTTAGGAATATGCTGAATCAAAGTTCCGCCGAAAGCTACGTTTAAAAGTTGTTGGCCACCACAGATTCCAAGTATAGGTATATTTTTTTGTATAGCTTTCTTGGTAATTTCAATTTCAAAATTTGTGCGATTCTTTTTAGATTTTATTTTCCTAAACTTCTTTTTTTCACCGTAGAGCTGTGGATCTATATCAAAATCTCCCCCCGTTATTAAAAGACCATCAATTTTTTCTATATATAAATTGATTAATTTTATTTCATGAGGCAATAAAATAGGTCCTCCTCCAGCGTCGGATACCATTTGACAGTAGTTTTTTCTTAAGGCGTACCAAGGTTGTCTGGAGTACTCTCCAGGAGATTCAGAATCTACCGTAATGCCAATTATGGATCGTTTCATGTTATAGTTATAAGTGTATATGCTTTTTAAATAAATATTTAGTTTTTTGATATTTTTTAGACGTATGAAATATATGGATTTGGCAATAAAACAAGCGATCCTCGCCGAGGATTTGGGGGAAGTTCCCATTGGATGCATTATTATTGATACAAAAAAAGATCGGATTTTAGCAGAGGCTGGGAATTCAGTGATATCGTCGAAAGATCCAACGGCTCACGCTGAGATTTGCTGTATTAGAAAGGCTACTAAAAAGATTCGCCAATATCGTCTTTCTGATGCTGATCTCTATGTTACTCTCGAGCCTTGCGTAATGTGTGCAGCCGCTATATCAGAAGCAAGAATAAAAAATTTATATTTTGGTGCTTATGATCCAAAAAAAGGTGCAGTTGAGAATGGCGTCCGTTTTTTTAATAATCCTAGTTGCCATCATAAACCTGGAATTTATGGAGGAATTAGTGAATTACGTTGTAGCAAGATTCTAAAATCATTCTTTAAGAATTTAAGATAATTATTTTTGTATTAATTTTTTTTTAACCTCCAACCTATATCTCTTCTATAATACATATCTTTCCATTTTATATGCTTGATTGCTTGATAAGTTTTTTTCCTTGCTGTCATTAGATCTTTCCCTAATGCAGCTACGCTGAGAACTCTTCCTCCATTTGTTACAGTGCCCAGCTTTTCTTTTTTTGTACCAGAATGGAAAACCATAATATCTTTCTTATTATTTAGTTTTGCAATTCCCGTAATCTTTGCTCCCCCCTTATATTTTTTTGGATAACCTTTTGCTGCCATTACGACGCAAAACGAGGAGTCTTCTGACCACCTCAAGTCAAAATTTTTAAGACCCTTATCAGTTGCCGCAATGATTGCCGTTAGAAGATCGGACTTTAATCTTAACAAAATAGCCTGACATTCCGGATCGCCAAAACGAACATTAAATTCTACTAATTTTGGTTGATTGTTTTTGATCATCAATCCGGCATATAAAATTCCTATATACGGAGATCCTTCCTTTTGCATTCCATTTATTGTGGGCCAAATAATTCGCTTTAAGATTTTTTGGGTTAAGGGCTCATCTATTATGGGGGCTGGAGAATAAGCTCCCATTCCCCCCGTATTAGGTCCGGTTTCGCCTTCTCCGATGCGTTTGTGGTCCTGGGCTGACGCAAGAGGGATGATATTCTTTCCATCAGACATGACAAAAAAACTTGCTTCTTCACCTCGCATAAATTCTTCTATTATAATTTCTTTTCCTGCATTACCAAACTTACCTTTATCAATCATCGATCGTATCGCAGCACTGGCTTCACGAGGAGTTTTTGCAATAATAACCCCTTTACCGGAAGCTAGACCATCGGTTTTAATAACTACAGGGAATGAATAATTATCGATTCCCTTGACAGCTTTTTCGGCATTATTAAATCTTTGATATTTTGCTGTGGGTATTTTATATTTTTTGCAAAAATCTTTCATAAACCCCTTTGATCCCTCTAGTTTAGCGGCTGCAGCTACTGGGCCAAATGCCCTTATTCTTTTTGATTCTAAATTGTCAATTAAGCCGTTAGCTAGAGGATCTTCTGGCCCAACAATTACGAGGTCGATTTTTCTTTTTTTACAGAAAGCAATTATTTTTTTTGTATCTTTAGCTTTAATTTTTACGCATTCAGCCAAATCACTAACTCCAGCATTTCCAGGAGCGCAAAAGATTTTTTCACATAAAGGAGAGGCTGCGATGGACCACACCAAAGAGTGCTCTCTTCCACCAGATCCGATTACGAGTATTTTCATAAAGTTTTTTTAAAAATGATATAATCGGTCTAATATTGCAAATTATTATAATAAAAAAAACGATTTACTGATTTTAGATGAATAAAATTATTGCTTTTTGCACTTTTTTAACTTTTTCCCTAATTGTTCACATTGAATTTACTCATTCTCTAGAAATGCAGTCAGAGATCGAACAAGGCGGTTTATTGAGAGAAAAAACAACTCCTGGATCAACAATTCAGTTTAATGGAAAAAATATTAGAATTGATCAAGATGGTAATTTTATCATTGGTTTTTCCCGCAATGCTCCTTCAGATGTGATTGTGAAAATTACTTATCCTAATGGTCAGACTCAAAGGAGAAAAATAAAAATTTCCCAAAGGGAATATCAAAAACAATATATCGAAGGGCTCCCCCAGGAAAAAGTAACGCCAAGCGAAAAGGATTTAAGGAAAATTACTGAAGAAAAAAACCTCATAAAAGAGGCGCGTTCCCTAAATACAAGTACAGAGATTTTTCTTGGAAAATTTATTTGGCCATTACAGGGTACAGTTACGGGTGTATTTGGAAGTCAGCGGATTCTTAACGGAAAAGCACGATCTCCTCATTTGGGAATTGATATTGCTGCTGAAGAGGGAGCTGTTATTGTTAGTCCAGCTCCTGGAAGAATCTTGTTAGCTGAAGAAGATATGTTTTTTACGGGAAAAACTATTATGGTTGATCACGGCTTTGGATTAACTTCTATTTATGCGCATCTAAGTGAGATATCGGTAACCAAAGATCAGCTGATACAACAAGGAGGAGTTATTGGAAAAGTGGGGATGAGCGGAAGAGTTACAGGACCTCATTTACATTGGGGTGTTCATTGGTACAATATTGGTTTGGACCCAGCGCTTTTAGTAAATGGTTTCTAAGAAAACTAAAAACCTAGTAGGTGAATCAGTTGGATTATTCTGATTTTAATCAAGATATATTTTCTGAAGTCCCGGATAATTTACCCGAATATACCGTTAGTGATTTACAGGGAAAAATCAAAAAAATACTTAAAGACCATTTTCCAACTGAAATTTGGCTAATTGGTGAGATCGTTAAAGAAAACAAGAAACTTCTTAAGTCCGGTCAACCTTATTTAATTTTAGAATTAGCTGATGAGGAAAAATCTGCATCGGTTAAAATTATGGTTTGGCCTCAATACCTACAATTTGTTGAAAAAAAATTTTCGGATGCAACTGGAGAAAAACTCAAGGAGGGAATTAAGGTTAGGCTTAAAGGATCTTTAGAACACCATATAACATATGGACTGCAACTGAAAGCGACCGATATTGATCCTAGCGTAACACTTGGGGATATTGCAAAAAAAAGAAAAATTATTATAGAAAAATTAAAAAAGGATGGAGTTTGGGAAAAAAACACAAATCTAAGCGCACCTTTTGATTTTTTTAGGATCGTCGTCATTTCTCCAAGTAGCGCAAGCAGTCTTGCTGATTTTAAATCTACAGCTGATATTTTAGAAAACGTAGGATTATGTCATTTTGATTATTTGGAAAGCCCTTTTGAGGGTCTACATGTCGAAGAGTCAATTTCTATGAATTTATTAAAGGCTGCTGATATTCATGTGCAGGACCCGATTGATGCTGTCACCATTATAAGAGGTGGTGGATCGAGGCAGGGCCTCCTCGCTCTCATGAACGAGAAGTTGGCTAGATTAATTTGCAATTTTCCAGTACCTGTAATAACAGGAATTGGTCACAAGGATGATAAGGGTTTTGTGGTGGATGAAGTTTCAAACGTTAACAAGGATACTCCTTCAAAAGTTGTAGAGTACATTCTCTCGACGATTCGTGAAAATGCTAAAAATGCTTCGATGAATATTGATCACATAATTAAGGATGCGAAGTATATTATGAATCGCGCTAATACTCATCTGCATCATCTAACCAGAGAAATGGACACAAGATCGTCGGAGACATTGCTTTTTCAGCATGAAAAAGTTCACAATTATTCGAGTAAATTAGGCGATCAATCAAATCATAGGTTGAGAATTGAAGAATCTACTCTGAAAACTCAGTTGACGTTGTTAAAAGAAAGGGCAACCGAGAGAATCCGGAATTCAAAATCACTTCTTTCGGAATACATAAGAATAATCGAAAAATTCGGTCCAGAGTCCTTATTGAAAAGAGGGCTGGTTATTGCAAGAACTAAAAGTAAAAAAGTTATAAAGACCAAAGAGAAAGCACAATCAGAGAATACATTGACATTAACATTTCAAGATGGAGATGTTGATGTTAGTCTCTAGAAGAAAGAATTAGTTAAATATGAGTTCCAAAGAATCAAAAAAATATTCCGAATCCATTAGGAATTTGGAGAAAGTAGTAGATGAGTTGTCCGCATCAGATTCTGAATCCTATGACATAGATAAATTGATTACGGATGTTAAAAAGGCTGTAGAGGACATAAATTTTTGTTCTGAAAGAATCAATACTGTTCAAAGGGAGTTAGATAATATTTTAAAAAACGTTAAAAAGGCTCCAAAAAAAACAAAGGACGACGATTTGTCTGATAATTCCGATGCTTGATTTTAAGGAAAGATGGATATTGTTTGTTTAAGGCCATCTATCATGAACCCATAACCATTGTTCTGGCGCCTCCCGAATCCATGCCTCGATGATCTTATTCACCTGAACCATCGTTTTGTGTACTCTTTCTTTCTTACTCGACGAAGCGGGAATCTTTATTGGTGGATAGAGTCTCATTTCAAATTTGGTGCCTTTGATTCTTTTTACTCTTGCGGGCACGATAGGACAATTGAACTTAATTGCAAGTTCCGCTATTGCGGGAGCTGTCATTGCGTTTATGCCAAAAAATGGAACAGAAATCCCATCATTCATTTTTTGATCTACCAGCATTGCTAAATGCCCTCCTTGAGAAAGAACTTTAATTGCTTTTCGTGCCCCATCTTTTCCTTTTGCGGCGAAACTATCTGTTATATGAGATCTTGCTTTTTTGACCAGGAAGTCCGAGAACGGATTATTCGGTTTTCTGTAAACTAAGGTTAAAGGTAGCCCTTTTTGCACTGCAGACATTGCGTTAATTTCCCAGTTTCCTAGATGTGCAGAGAAAAATATTCCTGGTTTCTGATCGTCGCGCAGTTGTTCGATATACTGTTTACCAAAAACTTTTACACTCAAATCTTTTAAAGAGCTTATATTGTATAAATCAAATTTTTTCAAATGCGGATATTCTGCCGCTACTCTACCTAAATTTTCCCACATACATGAAATAATTGTGTCAACCTCTTTATCTCCCTTATCGGGAAATGCTTTTTTAATATTTTTTTTCGCAATCTGATTCTTTTTTAGTCTAGGTCCTATCACACTTAAGAATTTTCCACCTATTGAAGAAGCTACAGAAGGTGGCATGGCAAGAAAGAAAAAATAGAGCAAAAATATAGGAATGCCCTCAAGAAAATAGAGTATCTTTTTAATCATTTTATTTTTGCAATAAATATAATTATTATTTTCTTAATAACTTTATTACTTCTTCCTTTTTTTCCCACTCTATTGTTATTGGCAAGGTTTTGATTTTCATGGAAGGTTTTTTTGGTAAGCGCATAAAATCTTTTTCAGTTGTTATTATTTCAGCTTTTAAATTTTTTCCTGCTTTACAGATCTGATCAATTTCTTCGCTCGAATACTTGTGGTGATCTGGAAAAGTATATTTCTTTTTAATTTTTACCCCAATACTTTCTAGTGTAGAGAAAAATTTCTCTGGCATTCCGATACCACAAAAAGCTAAACAATTCTTATTTTTTAGGGAGTGATATTTTTTATTTACTCTAATTCTTCCTCTAATAATTTTTATCTTACCACCGATTTCTTGGATAATATTTCTCCTATCTTTACCTATAATAATTGCGGCATCCGCTCTTTTAATTGCATGATCTATTTTCTCACGTAAAGGACCCGCTGGTATCAGCTTCTTATTTCCAAAACCATAACCTCCATCAACTACTAAAAACGATGAGTCTTTAAATATCGATGAATTTTGGAAACCATCATCCATAATTATAGTTTGTGCACCGGCTTTTGAGGCTGCGTCTGCTCCTAGATAACGATTGTGCGATATCCAAGTTTTTGAAATTTTAGATAAAAGCAATGCTTCATCACCAACATCTTCAAAATCATGGATTTTGGGATTTACCTCTACTGGACCCTTTAGCGATCCCTTGTATCCTCTAGTTAGGAAATGCACATTGACGCCATCTCTTATTAAAATTTTCGCTATTGCCATAGCAACAGGGGTTTTTCCAGCACCACCAATTATCACGTTTCCTATACATATAATTGGAATATCAATCTTTTCAGGTTTTGGATTCTGAGATCTAAGTACGACAATTTTCCCATACAACCATGCCAGTGGAGCAAGTATCTTTGATGATAGTGTATCGTCGTTCCAAAATTTAGGTATTTGCAATCGTTTCATCCTCTTGAAGATTAGCTTTTTTGAGAAAGGGTTTTAAAAGAAGGTAGGTTTCTTCAAGTATCTTAGACTTTCCTTGCGCAATTTTATGTGCGCACATCGCAACATTCTCTCTCTTTTCTCGATTTTTCAGTAAATCCAATGTGTTTTTAAATAAATCCTCGTCACTTTCAATTTGTACAGCAGCATTATTGGCAAAAAATTCTCGAAAGATTTCGTTGAAATTCTTGACGCCTGGTCCCACAACTACGGCACACAGAAAATGAGAAGGCTCCAATGGATTATGGCCTCCAGCGCTCTCTTTAAGGGATCCACCAAGAAAAACGACGTCGGATAACTTATAGAATAATGCTAACTCTCCTATGGTATCGGCTAGATATATTTCTGTTTTTTTTTCAATTCCATCATTTTTGGATCTTTGAGATACATTCAGTCCATTTTTCTTAAGGGCTTTGCTTATAGCTTTTCCACGAAACGGGTGACGAGGGACGATAATTGTAAGTAGGTTTTTAAAATATAATTTTAATTTTGAATGAATGCTTCCTATTATTTTTTCTTCATGTGGGTGGGTGCTAGCCGCTAACCAAATTGTTCGATCTTTTAGATCGTTTTTTAAGGATTGATATTGCTTTTCATCCAAGGGTAATTTTTTAGCACCAAATTTTAAGTTACCGGCATAAGTTACATTTTTTGCACCTAAGCTTTTTAGTTTTTCTTCTTCTGCGTTACTTTGTCCCAGGCATATCTCAAAAGATGAGAGCAGTTTTCTAATAAAATTGGGGAATATTTTCCAAATTCGATATGATTTTTCGGACACTCTTCCGTTCAATAGGATCATGGGTGCTTGTGTTTTTTGGGTTTCGGTTACCAAATTAGGCCATAATTCTGATTCGATCCATAGAGCTAAGCTTGGTTTCCAGAATTTAAGAAACCGCCTTACTGCAATTGTTAAATCTATAGGAACGTATTGATGTATTGTCCTTTCAGGTATTTTTTTGGATAAAATTTTTGCCGCCGTAATAGTTCCGGTTGTGATTAGTACGTGTATGTTTTGATAGTCAGCAACTATTTTATTTACTAAGGATAAGGTTGAAAGCGATTCACCGACGCTAGCACAGTGAATCCAAATTATAGGGCCGTTAGGCCTTAAATGCTTGGTTTTCCCTAATCTTTCGGAAATTCTTGCACGATCTTCTTTGTTGATTTTTAAACGGTACAAAAGAGTTAAAAGAATAAAAGGTAAAAGCAAAAAAGTAAAAAGACGATAGATTATTATCATTTTGCTGCTTTCCCTTCTTCTTTCAACATCTTAAAATTGTGCCCGCAAAGAGCATCCGAAATTTCTGTAAGGTTGTTAAGTTTGTTGGTGATTTTTTCTCTGATTCTTTCTTTTTGTGATTTTGTTATTTTTCTAGGAACGTTGATTGGCTTACCCCAAATAAAAACGCCAGAACCAAAGGGTAATGTCATCTGAAATTTATCCCAGCTAGAAATGATTTTTCTTTTTGTTGAGGAATAGGTAACTGGAATTATGGGAGATCCAGAAATTTGTGCTAAATTGACTATTCCTATGGAACATTTCATACGTGGACCTCTAGGCCCATCTGGAGTTATCCCTACACATTCCTTTTGCTTTAGAATTCCTAGCATTCTTCTCATTGCCCCCATCCCACCGTGTTTTGTCGATCCCGTTATTGATTGAATTCCTAAGTAGCGAACAGTTTTCGAGATGAGTTGACCGTCTTTGTGTTTAGAAATTAGCATATGGATTGGTATGTTCTTTTTCCAGCAGTAAGGCATCATTAATAGTCTTCCGTGCCAGAAGCATAATATGAATGGTTTCTTTTTGTTCCATCTTTTTTCAAATTCTTTATTTCCGAGAAATTGCCAGCTATTAGTTATAAAACAAAGACGTGTATATGAAAAAACTAACCAGCACGCTAGCCTTATTATTAGTGAATGATTCAGAATTTTTTTAATCATTCTTTTCTTGTTCAGCAAATTGTTGAGTGTAAAGACGAGAATAAACCCCTTCGTTCTTCAGTAGTTCGAGGTGGGTTCCACTTTCTGCTATTTTTCCTGAATCAATAACATAAATGGTGTCTGCATTTATTACGGTTGATAGTCGATGCGCAATGACCAATGTTGTTCTATTCTTCATCAGCTCGAGTAATGCCTCTTGTACATATCGTTCTGATTCTGTATCTAATGATGAGGTTGCTTCGTCCAATAAGAGAATTGGAGCATTTTTTAACATAGCCCTTGCAATTGCAATACGCTGTCTTTGTCCACCGGAAAGTTTTACGCCGTGTTCACCAACAGTAGTATTATAGCTATTTGGGAGTTTGGTTATAAAGTCATGTGAGGCTGATTTTTTTGCCGCAGCAATTATTTCTTCCTCTGAACTATCTAGTTTTCCATAAGCAATATTCGATCGGATGGTATCGTCAAAAAGATTTATTTCTTGGCTTACAAGGGCCATCGACGATCTTAATGATCCGATCTTGATTTCCTTAATATCTATTCCGTCTATTTCTACCTGACCTTTCTCTACTTCAAAAAAGCGTGGTATTAAATTCAAGATGGTTGATTTTCCTGCACCAGAGGGTCCGACAAGGGCAATTTTTTTTCCGCGAGGTATGAGAAGAGAAATTTTCTTAAGTATATAATCTTTATTTTCGTAAGCAAATTCCACGTTTTTAAATTCGATGGTACCTTTAACATTCTCTATTGTTTTCGAATTATTACGATCTTGAATTTTTGGTTCTATGTCTAATATTCTAAACAATCGTTCGGCGGAAGCCAAACCGTCTTGTAGTACAGCATTTAACCCCGCTAAACTTTTTAGTGGCCTATACGCGAGAAAAAATGCAGTAAGGAAAGAGAAAAAAGTTCCGGGGGTGGTTTCACCATCTATGACTTTGATTCCTCCGTATAGAACTACTCCAGCAACGGCAATTCCTCCTAGTGTTTCCATAATAGGTCGAAGGATAGTACTTCGTCTAGAGCTTTTAAAAATTAATCTTGTAATTTCATCAATATAATCTCTTGCCCTTTCGCCTTCGTATCCTTCCATACCGTATGCCTTTACTTGTCGCGATCCCTGGAACGTTTGATTAAGTAGAGTACTAAACTCGCCAATTTTATTTTGAGTAGCGGCTGAAATTTTTCGCATCATTCTTCCTATTCTTGTTATCGGGTAGATCGCAAGGGGAAAAATCAAGAAGGCGATCGATGCTAGTTCCCAGTCACGATAGAACATCAAAGCCACAAGGAAGATCAAGGTCAATGTATCTTTGGCAATACCCGTTAAGGTAGTCGTAACGGAATGTCTTAGTCTATTAACGTCACTTATAAATCTTGCGACAAGGTTTCCAGATGGGTTGTTATGGAAAAAGGAAAGATCGGCCTTCATTAGACTCGCGTACATATCTTTTTGAATATCTCCGATGGTTCTTTGTCCAACCAGCAGCATAAGAACTGATTGACCAAATTCCGAAAACCCTTTAACGATAGCTATAATTAAAACGGCTATTGGAAGAATCATTAGCATGTCCTTATTTTTATCCAGAAAAACATCATCAAGAACCGGTTGCATTATCCATGCGTTTGCGGCGGTTGTTGCCGCAGCAAAAACCATACAAATAACTGCCATAGCTATATAGAATTTATAAGATCGAACGTAATCGTTGAACAACCTCTTGACTAAGGGCAGAGTTTTACTTTTCTGAATTTTGTTTATTTCTTCCATTAATTCTTTAGAACATTTTCAGTTTACGTCAATAAATGAGGTTTTAAAGCAGAAAACGCTATTTTTGCGTCGCATATCTTATTATTTTTTCATGTAGTTTAGGATTGGCAGCAACGATTGTTTCGTGTTCAACATTTTTTTGATTGTATGATATTCTTTCTCCGTTGATTTGTGTTAGGTATCCACCCGCCTCTTCGATTATTACGTGGGCTGCGGCAATGTCCCAGTCACTCTTTTTTGAAACAGAGATTGCTGCGTCCCCAGATCCCATAGCTACTAGAGACAGTTTATAAGCAATTGAACTTATAGACTGTACGCGAAATTGGAGAGGTTTCGTGATGTGTTGCAGCTTGGAAACTTCTTGCTGACTAATGTAAATTTTGGATTCCTTTAATCGATCTAAATTACTAACCTTTATTTTTTTCTTTCCCACTTTAGCACCTTTTCCTGCAAGAGCATGAAAGAATTCGCCTGTTTGGGGGTTAAAAACGACACCAATTGTAGGCTTATTATTAACAAGCAGGGCTGCAGAAATTGAGTATTCTGGCTTATTTTTTAAATAAGCTCTCGTGCCGTCAATAGGATCTATAACCCAAACCTTTCTTTTTTGGAGTCGCTCCATATTGTCTGGGCTTTCTTCAGATAACCATCCATACTCAGATCCATTTTTCAAAAGTCTTTTCTTTAGGAATTGGTTGATTTTTATATCAACCTCACTTACTGGTTCACCTAGATTTTTTTTCCATTGTTTTTTTGTTTTGCCAAAGAATTTTTTAGCAATGGTTCCGGCTTTTTGTACTGCATTTATTAACAGCTCATAATCATAATCTAGTTCTGTATCCACCTGTCTATTGTCCTGCTATTATCATTCCTTCGACACGAATCGTCGGTGCGTCGGTTCCGTAATGAAACTGAAGATCATTTGCTGCTGATAAATTTTTAAACATATTTTTTAAATTTCCAGCTATGGTGACCTCACTTACTGGAAAAGCAATTTCACCGTTTTTCATCCAATATCCGCATGCCCCACGGCTGTAGTCACCTGTTATTAGATTGACAGCAGTTCCCATTAGTTCGGTAACATAGAAACATTCATTTGTCTCTGCAATTAGTTTTTTTGGGCTCAGCTTTCCGGGTGATAGATATAAATTTGTGGACGCTGGTTCTGGAGAAGTTGATATAGTTCTTGAAGCATTTCCAGTAGTCTTTAATCCTAGCTTTCGTGCTGTTCTAAGATCGAGCAACCATGTTTTAAGTTCCCCGTTTTTTACAATATCTAACTTTTTGCCAGCAATGCCTTCTGTGTCGAATGGTCTTGATTTTAATCCCTTTTGTTTTATCGGATCGTCTATAATAGAAATATCTTTAGAGAATATTAGTTTATGCAGATCATTATTTAGGAAACTAATTCCTTTAGAAATTAAATTTCCATTAATCGCATCACCTAAGTTCTTTATAACACTTGCAGCAACGCGCGGATCAAAGATGATTGGCGCTTTTATTGTTTTAATTTTCCTTGGATTAAGTCTTTTAATAGCTTTTTCGCCAGCACTAATCCCAATTTTCTTTAAATCCCCAAGGTCTTTTTTGAATACTGTTGATCTGTATTCGTAATCTCTTTCCATGCTACCACCTTTTTTTGCTAGCACATTAACGAATATTTTGTGTTTAGTTTGAGCGTAATGATCAAGAAATCCGTTACTTCCTATTAGCCAGGTTTTAGTTTTTTCCCAATCAGCTATACATCCTTCGGAGTTGGTTATCCCTTTTACGCTACGAGCTGCGTTTTCTACCGTTACGGCCCTTTCTTCCAATTGTTTCTCTGTTGGTATTGCAGGATCATAAGTTTTTAGTGTTCTCTTTATTTCTTTAGTTTTTTCTATTTCTTTGGCTAAGCCAATATTTGGATCTTTAGGGGTTGCTTCGGACATCGATATGGCTGATTCTATCGTTCTCTTTACTGATTCACGAGAAAGATTAGAGGATGAGACAACAGATTGGCTTTTATTTTTGATGACTCGTAAGCTAAAATATCTTGTATCTGATTTGAAAATTTTTTCTTTTTTTCCTAAACGAAATGCAGCCGACATTTGGGTGTTTTCATATAAAACAGCATCTGCCTCATCGACTCCTATTTTCAGGGTTTTATCAAGCAGATTTTCGAGAAATGATTTTGGATTGTAGGTTTTTTTCATAATTGTTGGTATGTTAGAGTTTCTCTGATAAAATTTTTATAATAATCTATTATTCTTAATGGTTCTTTGTATGGCAAGCTTTTGGGTCATTGGTGGTGAGTATACTGATACAACTTTTACTAAACTGATCGCCGGTAAGAAGAAAGAGAAATATGGACCATTTCGAACTTACGATCAAGCCTTTGCTATTTGGTCAGAAAAATCATGGAAGACTTTCGACGACTGTTTTATCCGTTATAAGATAATAAAAAAAAAGAGTAGATAAAGATTTTTTTAAGACCTTTTTTAAGATCTTTTTTTTACAAATCTCTATAAAATGATAGCCGCTAACATTGCTAGACCAACCCATCGGTTGGATTTAAACCTTGAAAGACAATTTTTTGGATCATTTATTTCTAATGTGTAGATTTGCCACATTAAGTGCAGAAAAATAACCGTGGTTATTAAGTAGAAACTGGATGTTAATTGAAAAACAATCCCAGTTGAAACTAAATTTAAGATCATTAAAAGATAAAGCATGCATAGGCAAAGTTTTGTTTTTTTACCGAATAAAATCGCAGTAGATTTTATTCCTATCTTTACGTCTGTTTTTTTATCTTGATGAGCATAAATTGTATCGTAGCCTATGGTCCAAAAAATACATGCCGCATAAAGGAAGAATATTTCGGGGTCTAGTGTATTCTTGATAGAGGCATAGCCCATAAGAACTCCCCAGTTGAAAATAATTCCTAAGAACAATTGAGGAAAGTAGGTGATTCTTTTCATATAAGGATAGAGCACTATTAAAGGAATGATCGCGAGTCCAAGAATGATAACGATTTGGTTTAATTTTATTAATATCAGAAGTCCTATAATTAGGAGAAATAGTAGAAAATAATAGGCCTCTTTTAGGGTTAGTTGTTCATTTGCTAGGGGCCGATCTTTGGTTCTGACTGTTTTTTTGTCAAGATTTCTATCAACAATATCGTTAATTATACAACCGGCGCTTCTCATAGTAATAGCGCCCAAAGTGAATAATGTAAAAATTTCTAAATTTATTTGATCGCTCGCAATTGTTATCCCTAGTAGACATGGAAAGAGCAGCAAGAAAATACCTATCGGGTTGTTTAGGCGTGCTAAATTTATTAGCAACCATATTTTATTTTTAATCCAATCCATTTTAAATAGTCAAATTTGTTTGTTAACCTTACAATAAATTGCTTAACTTCAAAATTAATTAAAGTTTTCTAGAGCTTTCTGATGAAAAAAAGTAGAACCAGAATTTATACAGAAAAAAAATTGATACTTGGGGATATGGTTGAAATATCTTCAGCGAAATTTCACCATGTTTCCCGTGTTTTGAGGATAAAAAAGGGAGACATCGTTTCTTTGTTTAATTGTTTGGATGGAGAATTCTTGGCAGAAGTAGTTTTTTTGAAAAAAAGAAGTTGTGATGCAAAGATCATAAAAAGGATTAGAAAGGAAGAATTACAAAATGATATATGGATTCTTTTTGCGCCCATTAAGAAAATTAGGCTAGACTTCTTGATACAAAAAGTTACGGAACTCGGAGTTTCGGGAATATTTCCAGTTTTTACAAGGAATACAATTGTTAGTCGAGTTAGTCAGCAGCGCATGAAAAAATATGCAATCAGTGCCTCGGAACAAACTGACAGGCTATCCATTCCAGAAGTTTTTTCTTCTGCAAAATTAACTAAAGCAATTGATCATTGGCCTCAAGGAAGAAAATTATTGGTTTGTGATGAAACTGGGAACGGAAAATCGATGATTGAAACTTTGTCGATGAAAATTTTTGATAATGTGTCTCAGTGGGCTATTTTGATTGGACCGGAAGGTGGATTTGAGAAGGCCGAAATTGAATTTTTGGCTAACCAGAATTTTGTTACTCTTGTTTCATTGGGACCAAGACTATTAAGGGCCGATACTGCGGCCATAGCCTCATTATCTTGTTGGCAATCTGTTCGTGGTGATTGGAAAAGAGCATCCTGATGGTTGGAAAAACCGGAAACCTTAATAATGAGGATTTAACTGAATATTTCGTTAAGGGATGCAAACTTAAGAAAGATTTTTCAATTGGCACAGAACACGAGAAATTTGGATATTATTTAAACGACTTGAGGCCGCTGCCTTATTCAGGGAACAGGAATGGAATTCAAGATCTCCTAAAATGTCTTACTGATTTTGGGTGGAAGCCGGTTAAGGAAAATAATCAAACCATCGGTTTGTCTCGCGGAGATGCCTCGATTACCTTGGAACCCGGAGGTCAAATCGAATTATCTGGCGCAAGACTGAAAACTGTGCATGAGACTTGTAAGGAGGTTCATGGACATTTGGATGAAATGAAGAAAATTTGTGCCCCTCTTGGTTTTGGTCTACTTGGTATTGGTTTTTTACCAAAATGGAAACGAGGTGATATTTCATGGATGCCAAAATCACGGTATCAAATAATGCGAAAATATATGCCAAAAAAAGGATCATTAGGCCATGATATGATGCTAAGAACTTGTACGGTTCAAGTGAATTTGGATTATAAATCTGAAGCCGACATGGTTTTAAAATTTCGTTTAGGTTTAGCATTTCAACCTATTGTAACTGCCCTCTTTTCTAACTCACCCTTTAAGGAAGGTAAAAAAAATAATTTTTTAAGCTACAGAAGTTACGTTTGGAGCAAAACCGATCCGGATAGGTGTGGTATGCTCCCCTTTGTTTTTGACGACGGATTTTCTTTCGAACGTTACAGAAACTATGCTTTAGATGTACCAATGTATTTTGTTGTCCGGAACGGAAAGTATATAGATGTTTCTGGCGAATCTTTTCGAGACTTTATGCAAGGAACACTTCGATCAATGCCAGGAGAATACCCCTCTATCAAGGATTGGGAAAATCATCTTTCAACACTTTTCCCCGAAGTTAGGTTGAAACAATTTTTAGAGATGCGCGGAGCTGACGCTGGTCCATGGCAAAGTCTTTGTGCTTTGCCAGCTTTTTGGACGGGAATTTTGTATAGCGAGTCTTCACTTTGCGCTGCTTGGGATATAGTAAAAAAATTTTCATCGGAAGATATTCTTGGTCTGTATAAGAGCGTTCCTCGTGATGGCTTCAAAACAAAATTCAGAAAAAAAAGTATATTGGGTTTGGCTAAAGAGATTTTAAAAATCTCTCAGTCGGGTTTGATTGAGCGTAAAAAAATGGATAAGAACAAGAAAAATGAAGCCTATTTTTTGGATCCATTATTTTTAAGAGTTAAAAAGAAAAAAACTTCATCAGAAGAGCTTTTGAAAGAATTTGACACTAAATGGAAAAAAAATATTGATAACTTCTATCATTATAGTGCTTATTTACTAACATAGGTTTTTAGTTTGGAAGGATTGTGAGATGAAAAAGTGTCGAACGCTAAATGAGGTGAGAAAAAATATTGATACTATTGACAATCAAATTGTCAAACTTCTTATCAAAAGAAGCTCCTTTGTTTTGCAGGCAACTTATTTCAAGACAAAAAAATCGCAGCTGATTGATCGAAGAAGAATCGGAAAGATTATTGACCGCGTCAAAGGCATAGCTAAGAAAAATAAACTTGAACCGATAATAGCTGAAAAGATTTTTAGAAGAATGATTGATCAGTTTATTGCTTTGGAGACTAAGGAATTTAGTCGTATAAATAAGAAACGCTGATTGTTGGTTTAAGAGAAAAACAATCTATTTGATGGCTAACCTTCTGTTCCCCCGACGGTGAGTCCTTCGACGAGCATGGTTGGTTGTCCTACTCCTACGGGGACTAGTTGCCCGTCTTTTCCACAAGTCCCAATTCCTTCATCTAGCATCATGTCTTTTCCCACCATTCTTACTTTTGTCAGTATATCTGGTCCATTGCCTATTAGCGTGGCCCCCTTAACGGATTGACCAATCTTTCCATTTTTGATGATATATGCTTCAGAGGCAGAAAAAACAAATTTTCCGGAAGTAATATCGACTGATCCGCCACCAAAATTTACTGCATATAATCCATCTTTTACTGTTTCAATTATTTCCCCAGTTTCATGATTACCGGCTAACATGAAGGTGTTAGTCATTCTCGGCATCGGTTCGTGTGCGAAGGACTGTCTGCGTCCATTTCCGGTAGGTTTCATAGACATAAGCTTCGCATTCATTCGATCCTGCATGTAGTTTTTTAATATTCCGTTTTCTATCAGCACTGTCTTTTGACTAGGTGTCCCCTCATCATCGATCGAAAGTGACCCTCTTCTATCTTTTAAAGTTCCATCATCTAATACAGTGACTCCTTTAGAAGCAATTTGTTCTCCCATCCTACCGCTGAATGCGGAGGTTTTTTTTCTATTAAAATCTCCTTCTAAGCCATGCCCGATTGCTTCATGGAGTAAAATACCAGGCCATCCCGGACCTAGGACCACGGACATTTCTCCAGCTGGAGCAGGACCGGCAGCTAAGTTGACCAATGCTTGTTTCAATGCTTCGTTGACTGTTCTTTTCCACTTTTCTGGTTTTAATAGGCTTTCATAAACATCACGTCCACCACTTCCAAAAGTTCCAGATTCCATTCGTCCTTGATGAGCAACGGTGACTGTTATGGATAAGCGAACTAGTGGCCTGATGTCAGAAAAGCTGTCTCCGCTTGATCGAACTATTTTCACAACTTGCCATTGGCCGGACAAAGATGCTTGGACTTGTTTGACGCGTGAATCAAGTTTTCTCGCATATTTGTCTATCGAAGAGAGCAATTCTACTTTTTGTTTAGTCGACTTGTTATCTATTGGATTATTTTCACCATAGATATGCAAATTTGTCTTTTTGGGAGATGGTTGGATTTTTTGGTTTTTAGTCTGATTAAGTCTGCGAAGAGTTTTACTTGCGTTTAATATTGCTCTTTTATTTATTTCTGTCGAATGTGCGTATCCTATGCTTTCTCCAGATATTGCCCTGAGACCAAACCCTTTTTTTGTATCAAAGCTTGCATTCTTTATTTTACTATCATCGAGCACCATACTTTCAGATTCGCAATATTCAATAAAGAGCTCACCATCTTCAAAACCATGAAGAGATTTTTTTGTTATATTAGATATTGTTTCTGTATCTAGATCGCTGTTTTCAAAAAGAATCTTGTTTATGTCTAAATTGTTCATTTTTCTTCCAGAAAGATAGTTTTTTCATCAATGTATTTTCAATAACGTTATAATTAAACTATATCAAAAATATAATCCAAAAATACATTAAAAAGCATATTAGGTATTTAGTATAACTTAGGCTTGAATATAAGCTAATCACGGGTTATATATTGATGACTAAATTGACTATTTGAGGGGTTAGGGGATTTCAAAATTGCGCAATTTTTTTTCGTTTTCACTGATCTTATTTCTTAGTTCTGTAGCTGAGGCAGTGGCTGAAGGTAGATCTAAACCTTGGCAAATAAATTTTCAAGAACCTGTTACTCCTGTAATGGAGTGGATCGTTGAGTTTCACAACCAATTATTGATTTTAATTGTGGTGTTAGGAGTATTTGTGTTGGGTTTATTGATCTATACCATGGTTAAATTTAATGCAAAAGCGAACCCGAAGCCTAAGAATGTTACGCATAATACCTTCTTAGAAATTGCTTGGACAGTTATTCCGACCTTAATTCTTGTGATTATGGCCGTTCCCTCATTAAAGCTTCTGTATTTTTCAGACAGGACCCAGGATGCGGAAATGACTTTGGAGGTTATGGGTCATCAATGGTATTGGTCTTATCGCTATCCGGATCATGGTGATTTTGAATTTGAGAGTTATATAGTAGATGAAGAGGATCTTGAGCCAGATCAAGTAAGACTACTGACCGTGGATAACTCAGTCAAAATTCCTGTTGATACAACAATAAAAGTTTTAGTTTCTACCGATCCTGATGGTGTAATCCATAATTGGGCTGTCCCAGCTTTTGGTATGAAAATGGATGCTGTGCCAGGCAGACTGAATGAAACTTGGATGAAAGTTACCAAGGAAGGTGTTTATTACGGCATGTGTTCAGAGCTTTGTGGCATGGATCATGGTCGTATGCCGATCATGGTTGAGGTTGTATCGAAGGATGAATTTATGACATGGACCAAGGAGGCAGCTGAAGAATTTGCACAGAAAAATAATTTACAGAAAAAGATTGTAATGAAATAAAACTATGAGGAGAATCTTAACATGAGTACTGCAGTATCTGAACATCATCCATCTGGTTGGAAGCGTTGGCTTTTCTCCACGAATCATAAGGATATAGGAACCCTTTATCTTATTCTTGCTATAACAGGAGCTTTGATTGGTGGCGCGTTCTCCGTAATGATGCGCTATGAGCTTGGCTCTCCCGGTTTACAGTTTGTTGATAGTGGACACTCTTATAACGTTTTGCTTACTGCACATGGTCTTCTTATGGTTTTCTTTTTTGTTATGCCTTCAATGATGGGTGGTTTTGGTAATTGGTTCGTACCTTTAATGATAGGTGCTCCAGATATGGCGTTTCCTCGAATGAATAATGTTAGTTTTTGGCTTTTGGCTGCAGCTATGGTGTTGCTGGTTGCTTCTCCATTCGTTGATGGAGGGATTGGTACCGGGTGGACGGTTTATGCTCCGTTAAGTACTTATGGGCATCCTGGCATGGCAGTTGATTTTGGAATTTTTGCTCTTCATTTAGCCGGAGCATCTTCAATACTTGGTGCCATCAATTTCATCGCTACTATTTTCAATATGCGCACACCTGGAATGACATTACATAAGATGCCGCTTTTTGTTTGGTCAGTTCTGGTTACGGCATTTCTGCTCTTATTGTCTTTACCGGTTCTTGCGGGCGGGATTACTATGCTGCTGACTGATAGAAACTTTGGAACTACCTTCTTCTCAGCCGAAGGTGGCGGCGATCCTATTCTTTGGCAACATCTTTTCTGGTTTTTTGGGCATCCTGAAGTTTACATTTTAATTCTTCCTGGTTTTGGTATGGCTAGTCAGATTATCTCAACTTTTTCTAATAAACCAATTTTTGGTTATTTGGGCATGGCATATGCGATGGTTGCGATTGGTTTTATCGGTTTTTTTGTTTGGGCTCACCATATGTATACCGTTGGGTTAGACGTAGATACTCGAGCTTATTTTCTACTTGCTACTCTTGTCATAGCTGTTCCAACTGGAATTAAAGTTTTTAGCTGGATAGCCACAATGTGGGGTGGATCGATAGAATTTAAAACACCAATGCTTTTTGCGATTGGTATGGTTTTTCTTTTTGTTATAGGAGGTCTCACTGGTGTTGTTTTAGCAAATACTGGTGTGGATCTAGCCCTTCATGACACGTACTATGTAGTTGGTCATTTCCATTATACCATGTCAATGGGTGCATTATTTTCGATTTTTGCAGGATTTTACTATTGGATAGGAAAGATGTCTGGCCGGCAATATCCAGAATTTTTGGGGAAAATTCATTTTTGGATAACTTTTGTGGGAGTTAATCTAACATTCTTTCCCATGCATTTTTCGGGATTGGCGGGTATGCCAAGACGTGTACCTGATTACCCAGATCCTATGGCTGGATGGAATATGGTTTCTACCGCTGGCTCCTATGTCTCTTTTGCTGCGGCATTGTTATTCCTTTACATTCTTTATCAGACTTTTGTTAGTGGGCAAAAGGCCGGTGCCAACCCTTGGGGAAAAAGTGCAAATACATTAGAGTGGTCGGTAAGTTCTCCACCACCATTTCATAGTTTTCATGATCTTCCAAAGGTAGATTAATTCTTTATTAAAAAACATAATGAGTGAACAAAAACATCCTTATCATCTAGTTGATCCAAGCCCTTGGCCCATCGTGGCCGCGGCGAGTGCCTTGGTTATGTTTCTTGGATTAATTAGCTACATGCATGATGATTCAGGAAGCTACCCCATGGTTTTTGCTATAGGCGCTGGCTTTCTAATTTTTACTGCCTATAAATGGTGGGTCGATGTAGTTCGCGAGGCCGAGTATGAGGGCCATCACTCTAAGCCTGTTGAAATTGGTTTGCGATACGGCATGGCACTTTTTATTGCTTCAGAAGTCATGTTCTTTTTAGCATGGTTCTGGGCGTTCTTTGACGTTAGCCTCTATCCGGGCGCTAATAGCCCAGAATTGGTTGCGAGAAATGAGTTTTTGGGTGGAGTTTGGCCACCGGAGCAGATGGAAGGTAAACTTTTTAATCCCTGGGAGATACCCTTCTTAAACACTATTATACTCTTGAGTTCTGGAGGTACGGTTACCTGGGCTCACCATGCGTTAAGGCAGGATGATAGGAAAAATTTTCTTATTGCGCTATTCATTACCATCGCTTTAGGAATTGCTTTTACGTCTCTTCAGGCACATGAATATGATATGGCTCAATTTACTTTTGCTTTTGATCTAGAGAATGGTACTGGCGGCATTTATCCATCGACCTTCTTTATGGCAACTGGCTTTCATGGGGCTCACGTTATAATTGGAACTTTGTTCCTAATCGTATGTTTTGTAAGAGGGATGCTTGGTCACTTCAGGCCAGATCATCATTTCGGTTTTGAAGCTGCTGCTTGGTATTGGCATTTTGTTGATGTTGTTTGGCTTTTCTTGTTTTCAGCAATTTATTGGTGGGCAGGTCCATAAAATTAAGACCAGGATTAATAATGAATACCCCCATACCCAAGAAAGATCGTGACTAATATTTCTGCGAAATCACTAGAGAAATTGACGGAAGCTTCTACTGAGACTTCCAGCGTTTCTGATTATTTTGCTCTTCTTAAGCCAAGAGTTATGTCTCTCGTCGTTTTCACGGCGTTTGTTGGCTTGATTCTTGCTCCTGGAGAAATACATCCTTTTATAGCCTTTGTTTCTATTTTGTCTATCGCTTTAGGCGCAGGTGCTTCTGGGGCTATTAATATGTGGTTTGATAGAGATGTTGATGCTGTTATGCCAAGAACGTGCAACAGACCAATCCCAAAAGGTCATATCCATCCTTCTGACGCACTAGGTTTTGGGATTATGGTTGCATCCTTGTCAGTAATGATTATGGCATTGGCAGTGAATAGTGCGTCGGCCTTCCTTTTGTTATTTACGATTTGTTATTATGTTTTCGTTTATACAATATGGTTAAAGCGAAGAACTTCACAAAACATTGTAATTGGGGGTGTCGCTGGCGCACTTCCTCCTGTAATTGGCTGGTTTTCTGTAGATCCGAGTTTTAGCACAGTTCCTATCGCTTTGTTTCTTATAATTTTTTTATGGACACCTCCTCATTCATGGGCTTTAGCTTTGTACAGAAAGGAAGAATACAAGAAAGTTCAAATTCCAATGCTTCCTGCTACCGGCGGTATAAAGAGCACAAAAATACATACAACGTTTTATACGTGTCTTTTAGTTTTTGTTACCTCATGGCTATATATACAGAATTATTTTGGTGAGATTTATGGCGTCTCTTCCATTTTATTGAATCTTGGGTTTATTTTTTATGCCTCAAAATTATGGTGGAACTATTCGGAAGGTGCCGCAAAATCGCTTTTTGGATATTCTATTCTATACCTGTTTTTAATTTTTTTAGCTTTGATAATTGATCACTATATTTTAATTATTTTATAGAAAAGACAGAAATATTGATTAGCGATAGACATAAAAAGCAAAAGGCAAAAAATTACGCAGTTTTGATAATTTTGGTTGCTATGGTAGCCTTGTTTTATTTTATTAGTCTTATTCGATTGGGAACGTAAGTATTGTCGCTAAAAAAGAAAAATAGACGCGTTTGTTTAATTCTATCTTCATTTGTTTTTGGGATGGTTGTTTTAGCATTTGCCTCGGTTCCTCTCTATAAGCTCTTTTGCCAGGTTACTGGTTATGGAGGCACTACTCAGGAGGCAAGCGCAATCCCCAGTGAAAGTTATGATCGCTCAATAACCATTAGATTTCATGCTAACATTAGCCCCTCTTTACCATGGATCTTTCAACCTCTTCAGCGCGAAGTGTCTGTAAAAGTTGGTGAGAAGGGTCTTGCTTTTTATAAAGCAGCAAATAAGTCGAATCAGGACTACACCGGAACAGCTATTTTTAATGTAACCCCACACAAGGTCGGTAAATACTTTAACAAAGTCGATTGTTTTTGTTTTGAAGAGCAGACAATGGCTTCTTTTGAGGAAGTAGAAATGCCTGTTAGTTTTTTTATTGATCCCGAAATCATGACCGATCCTAATTTACAGGATGTAAAAACCATTACTCTCTCGTACACTTTTTTGCCCGTAAAGAAAGAAGCAAAAATTTCCAACAAAGAGCGTTAGCAAATTAAGACGGATGTACAGTCTAAGATGTCCCGGTTGTTCGAATAGTCGCTTGTTTGACGGCTTGCTTAGAATAATTGATCAATGCCCAAAGTGTGGGCTTAAGTTATCTACTTATGAAAAAGGTGATGGCCCTATAGTTTTTGTGGTGCTAATTATGGGTGCTTTTTCTGTATCTTTAATGGCTTGGATAGAATTTACTTATTCTCCTTCTATAATTGTGCATCTAATTATATTGCCAATATTTATTATTTTTGGTTCACTAGCTCTTCTTCGCTATATAAAAGCTCTTTTCATTTACATAGAGTATAAAAATCGAAGTAGAAATAATGAAAAAAAACACTAGATCAACTTTTTACAACGTCCTTCATATTAAAAGAAGGCGAGAAATCCTTTGAGATATATCAGTACAAGGGGAAAATCTCCGAAATTAAATTTTGATCAGGTTGTTCTGACCGGTTTAGCAACTGATAGTGGTCTTTACTTGCCGGAAAACTGGCCTTGTTTTAATAAGCGTGAGATCTTGGATTTTCAGAATTGTTCTTATAGCGAAATTGTCTATAGAACAGTGCTTCCATTTATAGGTGATTCGATTCCTAAAAAAATATTCAAGAAAATAATCAATAAGTCTTACAAAAAATTTAGACATGAAGAAATAGCGCCACTTTTTGAAATAGAAAAAGATCTTTGGATGATGGAGTTATTTCATGGTCCGTCTTTGGCGTTTAAGGATTTTGCTTTACAATTGCTAGGGGGAATCTTTGATTATCTACTAAAGAAGAACAGTGAACGCATCACAATACTTGGTGCAACTTCTGGTGATACCGGATCCGCAGCAATCGAAGCATGCAAAGATAAGGATATGATGGATATTTTTATTTTACACCCTCATAAACGAATCACCAAGATACAGAGAAAACAAATGACAACTGTTGATTCGCCGAATGTTTTTAATATAGCTATTAAAGGTAGTTTTGATGATTGCCAAGATCTTGTTAAGAAATTATTCTCTGATACAGATCTTGGTAGACAAAAGAAACTATCCTCTATTAATTCAATTAATTGGGCGAGAATTATCGGGCAGATTCCCTATTATTTCTACGCTACGGCCAAGTTGAATCTCTTGGACAGTGGTATTTCCTTTTGTGTCCCCAGTGGAAATTTTGGCAATGCCTATGCGTGCTATGTATCAAAGATAATAGGTCTTCCCGTTAGAAAGATTATTATTGGAAGTAATAGAAACGATGTCTTAACGCGTTTTTTTACTGGTGGTTCACTTAAATTATCGAACGTTGTTGCTACCTTATCACCTAGCATGGATATACAAATTTCAAGCAATTTAGAAAGATATTTATTTGAAATTTTTAATCGGTCGGGATCTAAAACTGCAAAAAATTTAGAGTCGTTACGCATGAACGGTAGAATAGAAATATCCAAAAATAATTTATTGAAGATTAGAAAAACTTTTGAAGCCTATAAGCTAGATGATAACGGCACTTTGCAGAATATAAAAAAAGTCTATAACGATACGGGAAGGATTATTGATCCTCATAGTTCCGTTGGTTTTTATTCCGCCATAGAGGCTGGTAAGAAAAGTTCTGTGCCTATTGTAACATTAGCAACGGCCCATCCATCAAAGTTTCCGCAGGCTGTTAGGACAGCAATTAAGATCAAAGCAAAATTGCCAAGAAATATTTCTGATTCATTAGAACGGAAAGAAAAATATGATATTTTACCTAACGATTTTGATTTGGTAAAAAATTATATTAGTACTAAAAGTAGTTTTGGAGAATGAAATGACGGTTAAAGTGTCTTCTTTAAATAACGGTTTAAGAATAGTTACAGATACTATGAAAGAAGTGGATTCTATATTTGTTGGCGTTTGGGTAGGAGTAGGGGCAAGAAATGAAAGTGAAGATATCAATGGTGTTGCACATTTTCTTGAGCATATGGCTTTTAAAGGAACAACAACTCGTAACGCAAAGAGTATAGCGGAAGAAATTGAAAAAGTTGGTGGTTTTGTCAATGCGTGTACTTCCAGAGAAACAACCACTTATCATATTAAAGTTTTGAAAGAGGACATTTCATTAGCTGTAGAGATCCTTGCTGATATATTGCAAGATTCAATATTTGATAAAGTTGAACTGGAAAGAGAAAGAGGCGTAATTTTGCAGGAAATTGGAAGATCATACGATACCCCTGATGATGTGATTTTTGATTATTTTCAGCATCAGGCTTTTCCTGCCCAGCCTATGGGTCGACCAATACTTGGAACTATCGATTTAATTAAAAATATGCCACGTCAAAAAATTGTCGATTATATGAGTAGCAATTATGTTGCTCCTAGAATTATTATTTCTGCTGCGGGGAATATTGATCATAAATATTTTTTTAATCTTGCGAGCAAACAGTTTTCTAGATTTCCAGAAAATAATATTAGCAATCCTGAGCCAGCGAATTATTCAGGTGGAAAGTTTATTAAAAAGAAAGATCTTGAACAAATTCATGTTGTCTATGGATTTAAGGGCACCCCTTATGGCCATGCGTTGCATTATCCGTTTATGGTTTTCTCCAGCATTCTTGGTGGAGGCATGTCCTCGCGTTTATTTCAGGAAGTTAGGGAAAAAAGAGGTCTTGCTTACAGTATCTATAGTTTCAAATCTACTTATCAAGATAGCGGATTGTTTGGAATTTACAGCGGAACCGGAAAGGATAAATTAAAAGAACTGCTTCCGGTTATTAGAGATGAAATAATTGCGTTAGAAAATAATGTGACCGAAGAGGAAATAATGAAATCAAAGGCGCAAATTAAATCGAGCATACTTATGTCGATGGAAAACAATTCTTCAAGATGTGAGAAAGTTGCTCAGCAATTACTTGTTTATGGTGAGCCGATTTCTACAGCTGATATTATTAATAAGGTAGAAAGCGTAGAAAAAGATGATATTAGCAAGATCGTGCGTTTTTTAATGAAAGAAAAGCCAACATTGGCAATTGTGGGGCCAGTTGAGAGTAGTTTAAGCGTTCCCGGAATTATTTGATAGCATCAATGGATCAAACCCTAATTTCTTGATGGAAGTTAACCACTTGTCTGTATTTTTTGTATCAAAGATTATGTTATTATCAGCTGGACAGTGAAGCCAACCGTTTGATCTCATTTCATCTTCTAGTTGTCCCGATTCCCACCCGGCATAACCAAGAGCGAAAAGAGAATTTTTTGGCCCCTTGTTTGCAGCCATGTCTTTGATAATTTCCAGTGTTGCGGTAAGCGAGATCCCAGAATTTAATTTCAATGTAGATTTTTTATTATAATCTGGACTATGCAGAACAAAACCATGGGCTGTTCCCACAGGACCTCCAAAATGGATATCTATCAAATCCCTAGAGCCTTTTCGAATTATCCCAAGTTGTTTTAGCAAACTGTCAAATGATAAAAATTGTACAGGTTGGTTAAGAATGATCCCCATAGCACCATTCTTTGAGTGTTCAACTATATAAATTAAGGATCTTTCAAATCTAGGGTCCTTCATCTGTGGCATAGCGATCAAGAATTGATTAGTAAGGTTTGATTGTATCTTATTGGCCATTTCAGAGATAAAAAAATTTTAATATTAAAAAATATTATGTATATACTTAGTTTGCAAAACCCAAAACTAAAATCAAGTTTAAAAATGAACCTTAAATCCAGTTTTCTGGTTACTTTTTTTTCTCTTTTCTTTTTTTCATCAGAAGTATTTTCTCATGATGGGGACCTGCACGATGTGGGGGGCAATGTTCAGGGGGCATCGTTGAATATTATTTCCTACAAGACAGCGATTGATGAAAATAAGAACAATATTTTTGGATTACATTTTTTGATCCAATCGGGTTGGAAAACTTATTGGCGTTTTGCTGGAGATGCTGGATATGGAGTTGAAGTGGACTGGTCTAGATCTGAAAATGTTCAATCACTTGAGATTGCCTGGCCTGCTCCTAGCAGGTACTTCAGTTATGATTTAGAAACCATTGGTTATGAAAATGAAGTAGTTCTTCCTTTTTATGTTTCTTCAAAAGATGATCAAACTGATTTAATAATTGATCTCGACGTTGATTATTTGGTTTGTAAGGATGTGTGTATACCGAAATCTGAGACTATCAATTTTACCCTTCCTGTCGGACGTCCTCAAATGACCAAAGATAGTAATTTAATTGATCAGTATTTATCAAAAGTTCCAAGATCTGAGGAATTTACGAATATCCAGGTGAGTTCAGTCAAGTTTTATGATGATGAATCTAAAAGGTTAGTAATTAAGGCAATTTCAGATGAAGCTTTTATTGATCCTGATGTTTTTTTAGAGTTTTCAAGCGATTTTAATTCTGGACCACCGAAAGTTTCTTTAGAAAATAAATATTTGTCAGAATATGAATTTAATTTGGATGAAAGTTTTAATGATATTACATCCCATCTTCCCCTTGTTGTTACTTTGGTTGATGACCGGAGGGCGTTAGAGAAGAGGATTAATTTTGTGGAGACTATTCCCTCTTACCCTAAAGAGACAAACATTATAACGATTCTATTATTTTCATTACTGGGTGGCCTTATATTAAATTTAATGCCATGCGTATTTCCTGTTCTTTCTTTGAAGGCTATAGGTCTTTTACAGTTAGGCTCAAGCGGTAAAACTATCAGAAAAAATTTTTTTAATACCGCAATAGGTATATGGTTCTCATTTTTTATTCTCGCAATCCTTGTTGCCGCCTTAAGATCATTTGGTTACATGGTGGGTTGGGGGTTTCAGTTCCAACATCCGTCTTTTTTAGTATCTATGTCTGCGGTCCTCTTGATATTTTGCTGTAATTTTTGGGGCCTTTTTCAATTTTCCATGCCCTCATTTCTCCAAAAGATTAACACGAATATTTTTAGCTTTAAGAATCGCAACTATCAAAATAGCTTCTCTTACAATTTCTTTAGCGGATCGTTACTAACTCTCCTAGCTACTCCATGTACAGCTCCTTTTGTGGGAACCGCTACTGGATTTGCCCTGACTACTGGAATTAAAGAAATATTTTTAGTATTTCTTGTCCTGGGCTTTGGTTTTTCTTTACCTTACTTAGCATTATCTTCATTCCCCAAAGCTGTTTACTTTTTGCCAAAGCCAGGAAGATGGATAAACACTGTCAAAATATTCTTGGGTCTTTTGTTATTTGTTACGGTAGTTTGGCTCTTGTCAATTTTGTCGAGCCAAGTTTCCGCGAAAGATATTATTGTGACATCCTCTCTGCTTTTTTGTATATTTTTATTTTTCTTAGCTAAAAGATTTGATTATTTTTTTGATTCTTTAAAAAAACATTCATCTGCAATATTTGTTCTGACTATTTTAGCAATTTTTAGTTATGGAATTACCATTGTTCCAGAAAAGATTAAGGATAAGGATATATTGTGGAAGCCGTTTAATGAAAACGAAATCATTGATTTAGTTAATGCAGGAAATGTAGTTTTAGTTAGTGTAACTGCTGATTGGTGTATTACATGTAAAGTTAATAAAAACTTGGTTTTAGACAGAGGGTCTGTGTTCGAATTACTCTTTTCAAATAAAATTATTGGTCAAGAGGCTGATTGGACTTTGCCTAGCTTAACTATTACAGAATATTTATCAAAATTTCAAAGAAGTGGAATACCATTTAATGTTATCTATGGCCCGCGATTTCCGAATGGAATAGTTCTGCCAGAGATTCTCACGCAAAACTCAATTTTATCAGCTGTGGATAAAGTTTCTAATTAACTTTAAAAATACGGTTTATTTTTATAAAAGTTTGCTATAATCCAAGATGCTGTAGCGTTTAATAGTAGGGGTGATCATGGCGATAAAAATTGGTGATAAGCTACCATCTTTGTCTTTTAAAGTATTGGCAGAAGATGGTCCTAAGGATTTAGCTTTTAACGACATATTTGCTGACAAGAAGGTCGTTCTTTTTGCTGTTCCAGGATCTTTTACGCCTACTTGTTCGCAACAGCACTTGCCTGGCTTTATTGAACTACATGATCAAATTAAGGAAAAAGGGATTGATACCATCGCTTGTCTATCAGTAAACGATCCGTTTGTCATGAAAGCTTGGGCTGAGAGCAGCAGTGCGAGTGATAAAATTTTGATGCTTGCTGATTGGAATGGTTCTTTTACTAAGGAAATTGGAATGACTCTTGACTTGTCGGGTCCTGGCTTAGGTGTTAGATCATCTCGTTACTCTATGTTAGTTGATAATGGCGTTTTAAAGATTCTTAATGACGAAAAAGGTGCGGATTATACCATAAGCTCTGCCCAGAAAATGCTTGAGTCTCTCTAGCTGTCAATTTCTTGTATTCCTTTTTGTGCTAATTGGTCAGCTCTTTCATTTCCTGGGTTACCTGAATGACCTCTTATCCATTCCCATTCAATATTGTGGTTAGCTATAACATTGTCTAGCTTCTTCCATAGATCTACGTTCTTTACCATTTTTTTGTTTGCACCTTTCCAGTGATTCACTTTCCAGGAGTGTATCCATTCTGTTATCCCGTTTTTAAGATACTGACTATCAGTAAATATTCTCACTTTAGAAGACTTTTTCAATTCTTCTAACCCTTTTATTGCTGCAAGTAATTCCATTCTATTATTCGTAGTATCTTTTTCTCCCCCATAAATTTCCTTTACGTTTTTTCCAAATCTAATTTGCGCTCCCCAACCTCCAGGACCAGGGTTTCCGCAGCATGCGCCGTCAGTAAATATCTCAACTTGCTCTTGTTCTATTTCTTTTTCAGCGGTTGTCATTTTATAACTAAATAACTCTATATATAATTCGAATCTTCCATCTTTTGGTGAAATTTTAGTTTTTTGATAAACTCTGATGGGTTTTTTGGTTTCACCAGGCTTTTTTTACTATGTCTAAACCAATCGTATAATCTTGTTAGTAGAAATCTCAAAGCCGCCCCCCTGATAAGAACTGGCAGAACATCTAATTCACTCTTTTGTAATTTTCTTACCTTACTATAGCCCTTTAATAATGCTTGGGATTTCTTTCTATTAAAGTTTCCATTTTTTTCAAAACACCATGCATTAATGCATACTGCAAGATCGTAAGCGAGAAAGTCATGACAGGAAAAATAAAAATCTATAAAGCCTGTGATACGATTATTCTTAAAAAATACATTGTCAGGAAATAGATCTGTATGCACTATTCCTTTCGGCAGCTTTTTCGGCCATGAATTTTTCAAAAAATCAATTTCCCGAGATAACTGATTAAAAATTAATGGGCTAATTCTCTTTTTGCATGCGCTTAGTATTTTTTCCCATTCATTAATAGATAAATCGTTCGGTCTTTTTAGTTTAAAATTACGCGAAGCAAGGTGCATTTTTGCAATTACTTTTCCAAGTGTGAAGCAATTTTTTTGGGAAATATTTGATAAATTCTTTCCTGTTATGAAAGTGGTTATGGATGCACTCTTTTTTTTAATTACTCCAAGATTCTTGCCATCTTTTCTGGGAATTGGTAGTGGGCAATTAATTTTTTTTAGAAATAAATATTTCATGAACGAAAGAAAAAAAGGGATATCTTTTTTTCTAACTCTTTTTTCATAGATAGTTAGGATGTAGGAGCCAGTTTCTGTTTTGAGTAGGTAATTAGTATTCTCTACACCTTCTTTTATTCCGTGAAAAGATAGCAGATTACCGATTTTATAATTTGCGATAAACTTTTGAAGTTCTTTTTTCGTGACCTTTGTATATACCGCCATGAATTTATTGGATTTTTTTTGGTAGTTCAGATAAGGAGTTTTCAATTAACCGATTATGTAACTTCTCATCAATATTATTTTTTAAAAAAGACTCTGATGCGCTTATAGAAATAGTAGAAATAATTCTTTTAAGTTTCTCAATTGTCTCTTTTTCATTTTTCTGAATGCGGTCTTGGAGTTGATCTTTATTTCTTTCCATAGAATTATTTAAGTTTTCTAATGCCTTTTTTTTCTGCATCTCTGCTTCTTTATTTGCTTCTGAAAGTATTGTTGTTACCTCCTTCTTTGCTGTTTCTAATTTTTTAATATTTACGTCAACAATTTCCTTGGCTTCATTACGGATATTTTCTGCTTCTTGTAGCCGTTTTTTTATTTCTTCTGTTCTCCTATCTAGGGCTGAAATAATTAATTTTTTCGCCGAACGAAAAGAAATGGATACAAAAATAACAAAGGCAATCAATACCCAGAAAGCTTGATCAAACATTTTTTTCCTTTTCAAGTGATTGCTGTACAGTTTTCTTGAGTTCTTCTTTATTCAGGTCTTCTTCTCCGATTAAAACCTTTGTAATCTGTTCGGTGATTTGCATGGATACAGCATTTACGTGGGACATAGCCTCGCCTCTTGCTTTTTCGATTCTTTTTTCAGATTCACGTTCCTTCTTTTTTAGATCCTCTAAGAATACTTCATTTTTTTCCTTAATTTCCCTTGTTATTTGTTTGGTGGTTTCTTTTAGGATATTATCTGCATTTATTTGAGCATCATCTATAATTTTAGTATATTTTACCGCGGCTTCTTCAGCATCTTTTTTTAATTTTTCTGCTTCTTTGATATTATCATTAACCGTTCTGTCTCTTTTATCTAAAATTTCCGCAACGCGCGGCAAAGCTACCTTTGTCATCAGGAAATACAAAAGGATAAAAGCAATAACCAGCCATATAATTTGTGGCGGGTAATCGGTTAGAACCATCTGCGGCATTTTTTATCTAACTTTGGTTAAAAACCGTATAATATAAGAAATGCTACAACCAACGCATATAAAGCTACAGCTTCAGTCAGTGCAAATCCAAGAAGCACATTACCAAATTGTTTAGATGATGCTGATGGGTTTCTAAAACCTCCTGCAACATATTGGCCAAATATTGTGCCTATTCCTACGCCAGCGCCTGCGACACCTATAGTCGCGAGACCCGCTCCTATTAGTTTTGCTGCTTCGACTTCCATTTTTCCTCCTTCTGGTTAAAAAAATTAATGATAGTTTAGTATTTAATTCATATATATCAATGCTGCATATGGATGGCATCATTTAAATATAAGCAAGTAAGTACTGCAAATACATAAGCTTGTAAAAAGGCTATTAGTGTTTCTAATGCATATATCGCTACCAAAAACAAAAGTGGGGCGATTCCGTATAGACCTAGCGCAACAACAAAACCAGCAAATACTTTTATCATTGTGTGCCCAGCCATCATGTTGGCCGCTAGCCTAACTGACAAGCTTACGGGTCGAGAGAGATATGAAATAATTTCAATTGGTATTAGCAGGGGGGCTAAAAATATTGGTACACCGGGCGGCAAGAAAATAGAAAAAAACTTTAAACCATGACGAAAAAATCCCAGTACTGTTACGCCAACAAACACCAGTGTTGCAAAAGTGAAAGTAACAATTATATGACTCGTGACGGTAAAACTATAAGGGATGAGGCCGAGACCATTGCAAAATAAAATGAATATAAATAGGGAAAAAATGAATGGAAAAAATTTCTTTCCTTCGTCTCCTATATTGTCTCTGACGGTTTTTGCTACCAACTCATAAGTTATTTCTACTAAATTTTGCCATCTATTGGGAATTAATAATTTCTTTCTTGCCCCTAGAATCATGAGTGAACCGATAAGTATGATTGAAACCATCATAAATGCTGCAGAGTTAGTGAAAGAAACGTCAATTCCCCCTAGGTTCAAATCAAAGATTCGTTTTATTGTAAATTGCTCTAATGGGCTATGATTTTCAGTCATAATTTGTAAATTTAATTTTTTTATTTTCTTGGATTATCGACAGAATCTTTCTCATGTAAATGATTAGTTTTAATTTTCCTCACCGATTTAAAGATGTTGAACAAACCCGTCGCTATACCTAAAACAATAAAAATTATAATAAATAATGGTTTTGTCTCGAACCATTTATCTAGGGCAGTTCCAATTATAAGACCAACTATCAGAGCTGAAGCAAATTCCGTCGAAAGCCTTAATGCATAGCCAATTTTTGATGCTTTCTTAGATCTTCGAGAATCTTTTGCAATTTTAAAGCCATCAATCTTAGATGTGAGATTTTTTAGACGATTATGATTTTCCTTTAATCTCACCATTCGAATTTGTGGTCTTTTGTTCTAACACTAACCAACTTCCCTTAAACCTTCGGCTGTTTTTAGGTCCACGGAAACAAGTTTTGACACTCCTCTTTCTGCCATCGTTACACCAAACAATTTGTCCACTTTTGCCATAGTTACTCTATGATGAGTAACAACAAGGAAGCGAGTGTGGGTAGTTTTCGTAATTTCTTTTAATAATTGACAGAACCTGTCCACATTTGAATCATCTAACGGTGCATCAACTTCATCAAGTACGCATATGGGCGCGGGATTCGCAAGAAATACTGCAAAGATAACAGCTATTGCCGTGAGCGCTTGCTCCCCTCCAGATAGAAGCGTTAACGTTTTAAGTTTTTTCCCTGGAGGGCTTGCGTAGATCTCAAGACCAGCTTCAAGAGGATCGTCGGAATCAACTAATTTCATATGTGCGTGACCGCCTGCGAAAAGTTGGAAAAATAATTTCTCAAAATTCTTGTTAACTACGTCGAATGATGCCAGAAGTCTTTGACGGCCCTCTTTATTTAAATTAGTAATTCCTTGTCTCAAACGAGAAATTGCTGACAAAAGATCTTCTTTTTCAGAATTCATAGTTTTGGTTTGATTCTCTAGATCCTTTGCTTCTTCTTCTGCCCTTAGGTTTACAGGACCCATATTGTCCCGCTCTTTAATAAGCCTTTCTAGTCTTGCGTCAGCTTCTTCTAAGCTAGGTAATTCTTTTTCTGATTTTATTTCAAGAATCTCTGGTGCCTCTTCTGGTTTACATTTAATTTTCTCAAAAATTTGATTAGATACTTCCTCTAAATTTTCTTTTAAATGTTTCGATTCAGAATCAACTCTAATTCGATTTTCTCTGCTCTCATTAAGATGTCCTTCATGTTTTCTGAGATCTTCTTGCAGTTGGGATAAATTATTTTCTAGCTCTGAAAGATTGTTGATTTCTTTATTTCTCTCACTTTCTCTGTTTTGGATTATTTGTTTTAATTCCTCTCTTCGATCAGAATTTTTGATTGGTCGATGTTCTAGCTGTTGGATCTCATTTTCGTATTTTTTTAGTCTAGCCGTTAGTTCTGTTGTTTGTTTATCAGAATTTGTTAGTTGGTTCTTCCATCTTTGTAGATCAGTGAATAACGAAAAGACCCTAACGTCTTGCTCAGCATTTCTTGCATTTTGTACAGCATTTACGGCTTCGGATACTCTTTTTCTTACTATTTCAATTTCTTGATCTAATTTTTCGGATCGCTTTCTAATATCATTTAAGCGTCGACGGTAACCAAGTTTTTTGCTTGAGTTTGTAACATTCTCAGATCTTACTGTGTACCCATCCCAGCGCCATAAACTGCCATCTAGGCTAACTAATCTTTGTCCAGGCAAAAGACGTTTTTGGAGCTTATCTCCTTTTGATTGATCTTTTATCACTCCTATCTGATTGAGTCTTCGAGATAAGTTTGTCGGAGCCTTAACAAATTTACTAAGCGGCTTGGTCTCCGGAGGTAGATTGTGTGCTTTTTCTATCGGGGGTAATGTAGCCCAGAAAATAGGAGCATCTTGAGATGCAGATCCTTCTAGATCTTCTCCTAATGCTGCTCCTAGTGCTTTTTCATATCCAGTTTCTGGTGCTATCTCATCAATAATAGAAGGCCATCCACTGCTTTTCTTTGTAGCGAGAAGTTCATTTATTGCTTTTTCTTCGGCTTTGATCCCAGATATTTCTGATTCAATTTCTCTTAGATGCGTCCGTTCTTTTTCTTCTTTTTCTTGCGCTTCTTTAAGGCATGTAGCTGGTTTTTTATCGGCAATATCTTCTATTGTTGATTCAATCTGATCGTTATTTTCTTGTTTTCCGCTACCCCGTAGATCATTAATTTCTTTTTGGATTCTATTAATGGATTCGTTGGCATCAGCCACTATTTTTGTTTCTCTTTTAATATCTTGTTTTGTTTGCAGTATTCTATTTTCGGTGGTTACGAGTAGTTCAGCAGTATCTTTATCTTCTTTAATGAGAATATCTTGCTCCGAAGTTAATTTTTGTAGGTCACTGGTTGCGTTGGTTATACTCTGACGTAAATCGGGAAGTTTCTCGGTAATTTTAGAGATTTCAATGTTTTTTTTCGTAGTTAGACTAGTTATTTCGTTAACTGATTTTTCTACACGATCAAAGTCAGCTTTTGAGTTATCAAATAGTTTTTTTCCTTCTTTCCATTTGAGATATAGCAGAAGCCCTTCTTGACGTCTAACGTGTGTCCCAATATTTTTGTATCTACCGGCTTGTCTAGCTTGTCTTTTTAGACTTTTCATCTGTGCCTCAAGTGTAGAAAGGACATCATCTAGTCGCTCTAGGTTTTGCTCCGCCCCATTTAATCTTAGTTCAGCTTCGTGTCGCCTGGAATATAAACCAGTAATACCCGCCGCCTCCTCTAGCACAAGCCTTCTTTCCGTTGGTTTTGATTTTACAATTGATCCGATTTGTCCTTGACTAACCATTGCATTGGATCTTGCCCCGCTTGCGGAGTCAGCAAAAAGTAGCAAAATATCGCGAGCCCTTACTTCCTTATTGTTTATTGCAAAGCTAGAACCAGATCCCCGCTCGATCGCTCTTGTTATTTGCAGCTCTTCTTCTTTGCTATACTCTTCCGGAGCACTTTTGTCTGTGTTATCTATTGTTAGAGTAACTTCAGCAAGATTTCTAGACGATCTATCATCAGTCCCGGAAAATATAACATCATCCATCTCTTGGCCACGCACATTTTTAGCGGAAGATTCCCCCATAACCCAGCGAAGAGCCTCAACCAAATTAGATTTTCCACATCCGTTTGGTCCTACAATTCCAGTCAACCCATCTTCTATAGGTAGCTCAATTGGATCGATAAATGATTTGAATCCTGATATTTTTAAATTTTTAAATTTTACCAAATTTTTCTAACCGCTTTTCGTTAATAACTTATCTATATATTTTTTTAATTTTTTAAACGTACGAGAACCATCATATTTCTCTCCGTTAATTATCAAAGTTGGGGTGGATTTAATCGTAAATTCTCTGTCTGCATCAATTCTAGATTTCAAGATTCCATCCTCTATGGCTTTATTACCAACACAACTTTTAAACTCCTCCTTCCCAATGCCTCCTATTCTTGCAATATGGCCAAGAGCTATAAATGGATCTTTTGCTGCTGTCCATTTAGGTTGCTCTTTGAACAAAACTTTGAGAAACGTAAAAAACTTCTTATTTCCCGCACATCTTGCGACCATCGAAGCCATTAGTGCATAGTGGTCTAGGGGAAAATCTCGATAGATAAACTTTAACTTTCCTGTATCAATGTAGTCACTTTTAATTTTTGGCAACACCTCATTGTGAAATGTTGCACAGTGGTGACATGTTAAAGAGGCATATTCGATCAGTGTGATCGGGGCATTTTCATTGCCTAAAACTTTTTCAGACAATGCTTCAATTGAGTCAGCGACTTCAGAAAGAGCTACTTGTTTTGTGGAAAAAGAAAATAAAGAGAATAAGGTTAAAAATACTAAAAGTTTAAGTTTTTTTTGGAACAATTCCTGACCCCACCAATCCTTACAATATATAGTGTGCTATTATTAACGCACATACATAATATATGCCAATATACGCTTTGATTTTATCTAAGGCAAGCATGCTTTTTGCTTTTAGGTTTACTTCACAACCCTATTTTTCGATCGATTTTCTTAACTTTAATAGAGCTTTTTTAAGATCAATATTTTCAATTTTGTCTATCTCGACATTTTCGAACAAATTACCCATTTTTGGTTCATTTTGGCTCTTTTTGACCTTTCTTTCGCTTTTCTCGTCAAATGGAAGCTGTGTAAGCTTCAGTGTTTTAATCGCACTATAGCCAAAATAACCATTTATTTTCTCAATAATTGAATCTTGATGATATTGAATCTCAACTGCTATCGGACCATCTACCAGCAAAGATAGGGTGCCCTCACTCCTAGATTTCGGTGGAAAGGTTATCTTAATGGGAATACATTTTTTATATAGATTATTACCCACTATTGTTTTCCAGCTAGTTACAATTTCACTATGGAAAAAACCTCTCCTTTTGAATGTAAGAGAAGCTACCTTCGATATGTAGTTTGAGATTGGCCTAAGACCCTTAGCGGATCGCTTGAATATTTTATTAGAAAAATAGTTTTGCACCTTGGTAAGATAACCTAAATTGCGTTAATATCAATTTCAAATTTAGCTTAATTATTTTTGGAAAGTCGCCATTAAAAGAAGCAAAAAAATAATTCAAAACTTTAATAAGGAGAAAGCAGATTTAATTATTAGGTCATTGCTTCGATGGTTTAAAGATAATGGAAGGAATCTTCCTTGGAGGCAGAAGAACATAAGAAAAAAGAATATCTACAGAATTTGGCTTAGCGAGATCATGCTTCAACAAACAAGAGTCGAGACAGTCATTCCCTATTATATTAATTTTCTTAGAAAATGGAAAAATTTTAAAGAATTAGCAAATGCTGATATCGTCGAGGTATTAAAGGCTTGGGAGGGAATGGGCTATTATAGAAGGGCGCAGAATTTATATCGTTGTGCAGTGATGGTATCTGAAAAATTGGGAGAAAAGCTGCCCCGGAATAAAAACGATTTGTTAAAATTACCTGGAATTGGCGAATACACAGCATCTGCGATTTGCTCCATAGGTTATGGGGAATCAATCTTAGCTTTAGATGGAAATGTGAAGAGAGTGCTAACAAGATTATTTTTTTTACACTCATTTGAAAAAGAAAAAGATCTTTTGATAGATAAAATTTCTAAAAGTTTTCTTGCTAAGAAAAGATCAGGAGATTTTCAAGAGGCGATGATGGATTTGGGCGCGTTATTATGTAAACCAAAAACCCCTAAATGTGAGATTTGTCCATTGAAGGCCTATTGCTTGTCGTTTAAAAGTGGAAAATTCAATTCGCTAAATTCTTCTGTTTCCAGAAAAACAATTCCAAAGAGGAAGGGAGTGGTATTTTGGTGTATTCGAGAGGATGGCTCTGTTTTTATTAATAGAAGAAAATATAGTGGATTGTTGGGGGGATTGATGGAATTTCCATCATCAAATTGGGATGCCCCTAATCTATTAAATAAATTTTCAAAGAAAGATTTATTTAAATTAGCACCCTTTAAAGCAAATTGGTTAGAGCTGCCCAACAGAATCCATCATACGTTTAGCCATTTTCATTTAGAATTGATGATCTTAAAGGCAGAAATTAATCGCAGAAATTCCGTTACGTCGAAGAGAGACGGAATTTGGATTAAACCAAACAGATTCAATGCATACCCATTCCCTACATTGATGAAAAAAATTGCACAATATGTTCAAAAAATTAACTAGAATTATAAAATGAAGTTTATTATTTTCGCTCTGGCATTCTTTCTTGCCCCAATTACTTTATTGGCTGATTCTCAGGGTGTAGATCAGGAAAGTGCAAGATTTGCTGTTCAGTCAGGTCAGATCATGCCGTTGGAAGATATTTTGTCTAAGGTTAATAGAAATTTTCAAGGCAAGATTCTAGAGGTTATTCTTAAGGATCAGGAAGAAGGTTTGCATGGCTGGGTATACGATATTAAAATCTTTACAAAGGAAAATGATGTTATTTTGTTGCGCGTTGATGCTGGAACAGGGACAGTATTAAAAGTTGAAGGAAAAATAAGCCCATGAATTTAGAATATTTATAATGAGAATATTAGTTGTTGAAGATGAAGCGTCTCTTGCTGCCCAAATAAGCAAAACTTTGGTAGACGCTGGATATTTGGTGGATATTGCTCATGATGGAGAAGAGGGCCATCATCTTGGCAGCACTGAGCCATATGATGCTATTGTTTTAGATTTAGGTTTGCCAAAGATTGATGGATTAACAGTTCTTGAAAAGTGGAGATCCGAAGAAAAAAAAATGCCAGTATTAATTTTGACCGCGAGGGATCGATGGAGTGATAAAGTTGCAGGTTTCGATGCTGGGGCTGACGATTATGTTACGAAACCCTTTCAGACTGAAGAGGTGCTTGCTCGATTGAGAGCACTAATAAGGAGATCCTCCGGACATGCAAAGGCTACTATTTCGTGTGGTCCCGTTGTTTTGGATACTCGATCATCCAAGGTTTTGGTTGATAATTCTCCTGTTAAATTGACTGCGCAAGAATTCAAAATAATCTCTTATCTTATGCATCATCAAGATAAAGCGATTTCTAGAACTGAACTTACAGAACATGTTTATAATCAAGATTTTGATAGAGATTCCAACACCATTGAGGTCTTTGTTGGTAGATTAAGAAAAAAACTCGGTGTAGATATAATAAAAACCGAGCGTGGTTTTGGTTATAGGATTCATTTCGAAAAAGATGAAAACTAACTCTTTAGCTTTTCGATTAGTTATTTTAGCTGCTGCTTGGATTACCGCTGTGGTTGTTATCGGATTTTTTTCATTGTCGGCAATTTTTAAGAATATGGCTGAGAATTCTTTTGATAGTCGTCTTGAGATCCTTTTAAATTCCTTAATTGCTGGTACTCGAGTTGACGCTGAGGGAAATTTAATACTAGCGCAGAATCTTCTAGATCCACGCTTTCAGCAGCCATATTCAGGATGGTATTGGCAAATTACTGATTCAAGTGGCCCTTTAGTGAGATCCCGATCATTGTGGGATCAATCCTTTTCTCCTGATTTTCAGCTTTTACAATCTACAGAAAAATTACCCGAAGAACAAAGAATCGGGGAAAGAGATTTTAGGGCATTGAGCCGAAATATCTCATTACCTGGATCTAATCAAGAATTTAATTTTTTGGTTACTAATACAATTGAAGAAACAACCAAACAGATTAATGAGTTTAATAAACTACTTTTTTGGTTTCTTGGTCTTTTAAGCTTCGGTTTGATTATTGCGGTTTTTATTCAAGTGAGGTTCGGCTTGAGGCCTTTAAAAAGGATTCAATCGTCGCTCAGTTCTATTCGTTTGGGAAAGGCTAAGTTCTTAGGAAAGCATTTTCCTTTTGAAATTCGTCCCCTAGTTCGTGAGATAAATAGTCTTCTTAAACATAATTCCGAGGTTTTGATTAGAACGAGAATGCACGTAGGTAATTTAGCCCACTCTCTTAAAACGCCACTAAGCGTTCTTTCAAATGATCTGAAGAAGAAAGATTATAAATTTTCTAAAAATTTAGAAACACAAACACAAAAAATGCAATCTTTTATCGATCATTATTTATCTCGTGCTCAGACAGCTGCCAGTGGTAATGTTTTGGGTACCCGAACAAAAGTATTACCAGTTTTGGAAGATTTAAGAAGGACGCTGAAACGCATTCATGCTGATCGTTCAATTGAGCTAGAAATTCATTGTAATCCATTACATTTTTTTCGTGGAGATAAACATGATTTAGAAGAAATGATGGGGAATCTATTGGATAATGCTTGTAAATGGGCTAAATCAAGAATTTGGATTATTGTTGAAGAGAGAAATAAGTATCTCAAGATAACGGTTGAAGATGATGGTCCAGGATTAGAAGATAAGTTCATTAGAGAAATTTTTACTAGAGGCAAAAGGTTTGATGAAAAAAGACCGGGAAGCGGATTGGGCCTATCAATTGTTAGAGATACGGTTAATCTATATGGGGGAGATGTTGACGCTCAGAACTCTAAGAAAAAAGGAAAGGGGCTGACTGTCTCATTAATCTTTCCTGTAGAATTTTCTAAGCCTTAATGTTGAATGTTTTTCTGTGATGTGGCGATATACCGCAGGATCTAATTTGGGAAATATGTTCTGCAGTTCCATAGCCTGCATTTCTTTCCCACCCATAGCCTGGATAACTCATTGCTAGCTTTGACATTATTTCATCACGAACGACTTTTGCAACAATCGATGCTGCTGCAATGGAAAGGCTTTTGCTATCCCCTTTCTTAATTGTTTTTAAATTACACGGTATGTTTGGAGAAAAGTTTCCATCTATCAATGCGTAGTCCGGAATACTATTCAAATTTTCAAAAGCACGCTTCATAGCTAGTAAACTAGCTTGAAGTATGTTCATTTTGTCTATTTCGGACACACTAGAATGACCGATACCAATTTCAGTATAATGAACCAATTCTTTATATAAAAACCTTCTTTTTTTTGGGGATATCTTTTTTGAATCGTCTATATTTTCATATAAGAATTTTGTAATTCTTTTTTGATCAATTATAACAGCTGCGGCGGTTACTGGCCCGGCCAACGATCCTCTTCCCACCTCATCTATTCCGACAACTTGTTTGCCCATCATTTTTTCAATTGCTAAATTGGGCATGGATGAGCTTTTGTCTTCAACAATAATATTTTTGATCAAAGCTTTGGTATTAATTCAATAAAATTACACGGTCTAAATCGAGAATCTAATTGCCATTTTAAAATTTTGTCCCATGCATCTTGACAAGCTCCCGGTGATCCGGGAAGGGCAAAAAGAAGAGTTTTTTTTGATACTCCTGCAATCGCTCGTGATTGTATTGTGGATGTTCCAATTTTTCTAAAACTAATCATTCTAAAAGTTTCACCGAAGCCAGTTATTTCTTTTTCAAAAAATTCTTGGAATACTTCAGGCGTTATATCCCTAGATGTTATTCCAGTGCCTCCAGTTGATATAATAGCCTGAATATTTTTATCTGAAATCCATTGCTTAATCTTTTTTCGAATCTCATTTTTTTCATCCTTGACAATTTTGTTATCAACGACTGTATGACCAGATTTAATAATAAGTTTTGAAAGTAATTTTCCAGATCTATCGTTTGTTCTATTTCTAGTATCAGAAATTACTAGTATGGCAATATTAATGTTTTTGAAGTTAATCTTCCTATCTATTGTCATTTTATTGATACTTTCCTTTAGTCTCTAATCCAAGCGTATATATTCAGGCCATTCTCCAGCCGCCAATAAGTTCAAGGATATTTTTTTCTGACCTAGAATTTCTCTATAGAACCAAATATTGTTGAAAACTCTTTTCACATACCCTCTGGTTTCACGAACTGGTATTGATTCAATAAACAAAAGAGGATCATTTAAAAAATCTATTCTTTTCCTCCATTTTGCTAAATTACCCTGACCTGAATTATAAGCTGCAGACATAAAAATTAAATTGTTTTTAATATTTTTTTTATTTAATAGCCGCGATATATATTTTTGACCAAGTTCAATATTTTTTTCAGGTTCCAATAATTGCCATCTTCCAAGATATTTTATCTTTTCTTGCTTCGCTATTGACTGGGCAGTCCTAGGAAGAATTTGCATCAATCCTCTTGCGCCTGCTCTACTTTTTGCAGATGTATTAAACTCTGATTCTTGTCGAATTACGGCATATATCACAGCCCTATCAATATTATCATTATTTTTTGAGCTCCATCTTGGTATAGGAAACAAGGCTTGGTAGAATTTTTTCTCATTCGGATCAGAGTCTTTTGCCAATTTCATTGATAATCTTGGCAGCTTCATATCGATGGATAAACCTAAAAGAGGTAAGTAAAATTTTTTTGGATCATAAGAGTAAAGTTCTATTAACTCTTTTTCTGCTAATTCGTATTGCTGAACTTGCAAAAGAGCTAAAGATCTAGAGCCTTTTGGACTTTTGCGTAATTCATTTAATTCAATTATTTTGATTCTGGGGACAGGATTGCTAGATATTTTTAGGGGTAAATTTAAATTTTTTCTAGCAAGATTACCGTAAAAAGTATCTGAGTATGAGGTTGTGATTTTCAGCCATTTCACTGCTTCTTCCGGCTTCCTGTTAATCATACTTGATCTTGCTAACCAGTAAGCGGTTTTGGCAAGTATTGATTCGGGTATGTTGTCTAGTTTAAAAATTTTTTCAAAATACATTATTGATTGGTCGAATTTTCCTAACTTCCATTTTATAAGACCGGTGATCCAAAGGCTTGAATGGATTCCATCTTTAGATATTCTCACAGCATTTTCGGAAATTTTCTCTGCAAGATCTATCTTTCCAAAGTAAAGATAACTGAGTGCAATTTTATTAAGAAGTTTTGCTTTCAGTTCCTCATCTAAATTTTTGTAAGATTTACTATTCTGAAGAAAGTTATTTGCATTTGTTATCTGATCATTTTTTAAAAAATTTGAAACCTTTCTTCTCAGTTTGGAATAGCGCAGTCTATTCTTCTTATTCTGTTTTTTTCCTATAATATTTTTTTGTGTATTAAAGTAATTAGGGACATATCTTGGTGTCTTGGGTTTAAATTGCAGGATTTCTTCTTTTGGTTTTCGTCTAAGGGCCAGTTTATATATCCGATGGGATTGCGGATGATCTGAATATTTTTTTAGCCAACCTTTTAATTCACTGTACTTTGATCTGTATTTAGTAGGATGTAAATAACGTTGTGCCATCACGTGGCCCATGAGTATTTTTTGATTTAATTTTTGAATCTTTATATTCGCATCATCCCATAGACCCTTTCTTTGTAGATCGAATATTTGTTTATAAATTTCAATATCATCATTTTTTAGATATTTTGGTAATTTGAAATCATTCTCATTTCCATTATTTGTCGCCGCGTGTGGAATCGGTACCATACAAATGTTTATAATTAAAAAATAAATAATAAAGGGAACAAGGCTTAGTTTAAATTTTTTATAACTACATTTCATTATCATAGAATTTTTAAAAATTTTATTCAGTTTCAACAATGCTTTTATATTTTTTTTCAATTTTTCGCAGATCTTCCCAAACTTTTTCTTTTTGACCAGGAGATCGTAGCAAATATGCTGGGTGAAAGGTTGGAATTATGTTGATAGGTCTATCTCTATCTTTCATTTTGTAATCGTGCCATCTCCCTCTCAGTTTTGTAATTCCTTCACTAACATTTAAGATACTTTTCGTTGCAACACTTCCAAGCAAGACAATAATTTTTGGCGCGATAATTTCTATGTGCTTTTTGACAAAAGGAAGATACATAGAAATTTCATCTGGTTTAGGCTGTCTATTGCCTGGCGGTCTCCAAGGAACAATATTTGTTATATATATTTTTGATCGATTCAAAGAAATAAAACTAAGCATTTTATCCAAAAGTTTTCCGCTTTGTCCCACAAAAGGTTTTCCTAATCTATCCTCATCAGCTCCCGGAGCCTCACCTATTAACATTACTTTTGATTTGGCATTGCCATCCGCAAAAACTAAATTTTTAGCAGTTTTCCTAAGATCACAGCCCTTGAATTCTTTGATTGCCGTAAGGAGCTCCTCAAGGCTCTTTATCGATTCAAGGTTGTCGTGTTTTATCCTGTTTTTTGGCAATTGGGTGCTATTTATACTATTAGACTGCTTTAAATTTAGAATTTTTTGTGTTTTATTTGTTTCAGTATTCTTTTGATTAATTTTATTTTGAAGTTGTTGTAAATAATAGTTGTTTCGTGTTTCTGAAATAACTTCAGATACACCGGAATCACGGAGCCACTCTATTAGGAGATTTTTGTAATTAGGGTTTTTCATTTTAGTTCAGTTTAATGTTACTATTTGTTTTTATTTTTTCCAAGCACCAGATATGAAACGTGAAAATATGGAATATGATGTCGTGATAGTTGGCGCTGGACCATCAGGCCTTTCAGCTGCGATTAAGATTATGCAACTTTCAAAAGAGAATAAATTACCCTTAAAAGTATGTGTGATTGAGAAGGGGTCTGAAGTTGGCGCTCATATACTTTCTGGAGCTGTCATTGAGACTAGAAGTTTGGAAGAATTACTACCTAACTGGAAAGATCTGGATGTGCCTTTAAAAACACAGGTTAGTGAGGATCATTTTGTATATTTAACCAGTAATAGTGGATTTAGGATTCCCTCTCCACCTCAAATGCAAAATGAAGGAAATTATATTATCAGTTTGGGAAATATGTGTCGTTGGCTTGCTAGTCATGCAGAATCTCTTGGGATAGAAATTTATTCTGGTTTTCCGGCATCAGATTTTGTCTTTTATGAGGATGGATCAGTTAAGGGGATTCTTACAGGAGATATGGGTGTTGGTAAAGATGGCGAGAAAACACAGAACTATCAATCTGGAATAGAAATTTTTGCGAAGATGATAATTCTTGCTGAGGGGTGTAGAGGTTCTTTAACAAAAATAATAATGGAAAAATTTGATTTAAAAAAAGATTCGAACCCCCAAACTTACGGTATTGGCATTAAAGAATTATGGGAAATTGATCCAAAAAAATCTAAGGCCGGTAAGATAATACATACTATTGGCTGGCCTTTGGACAATGCTACATATGGCGGATCGTGGATTTATCATTTGGATAAAAATTTATTGTCTGTAGGTTTTGTCGTTGGATTAGATTATGAAAATCCATTTCTCAGCCCATATGATGAGTTTCAAAGATTTAAAACACATCCACTTGTTAAGGGAGTATTTGAGAATGGAAAGAGGATATCTTATGGAGCTAGGGCTCTCAGTGAGGGTGGGTTTCAATCACTTCCTAAGCTTATTTTTCCCGGCGGCTTGCTTATTGGTGACACTGCAGGTTTTCTAAACGTGCCAAAGCTGAAGGGAACACATACGGCTATGAAATCCGGTATTTTAGCAGGCGAATCTGTATTTAAGGGTTTTCAGGATAAGGTTTTTTCGAATACCAAAGGAATATTACTTGAAAGATATCCAGATATGTTAAAAGAAAGTTGGCTTTGGAAGGAGTTGCGAAAAGAAAGGAATATTAGACCTGCTTTTAGATGGGGAAGATTTCTTGGTTTAATTTATTCTGCACTAGAAACTTATATTTTTAGGGGTCGATCTCCTTGGACTCTCAATAATCACGCTGATCATAGAAGCCTTAAATTAGCCAAAAGATTTAAAAAGATTAAGTATCCAAAATATGATGGAAAAATAACTTTTGATATGCTGTCATCCGTATATTTATCAAATACTAATCATGAGGAAAATCAGCCATCTCATCTACAAATCTTAGATCAAAAGATTCCTATAGAAAATAACCTCAATCTTTATGATTCACCTGAACAAAGATATTGTCCTGCTGGCGTTTATGAAATTCTACGAGATGAAGAGGGCAATAATCCATACCTGCAGATCAATGCACAAAACTGCGTACACTGCAAGACATGCGATATAAAAGATCCAGAACAAAATATCAACTGGGTTCCACCAGAAGGAGGTGGAGGACCCAATTATTCAGAAATGTGATTTTATTTGGATTTTAATAATGAATTTTAAATTGAACTCGAGAATCTTGACAATTTTGGTTTTTCTTATTTTTGGCGTTTCGTCTTTTAGTGATTCTTCTGTAGCAAGAAAGTTGGAGAAAAAACCAAATTTTGGGAACTATTTATCTGGCATGCTTGCAGAGAAAGAAGGAAAAATAAATGAGGCAATTGAGTATTACCAATCAGTTGTAGAGACTGACAGAGAGAATGTAGAACTATTGCGAAAACTTCACCTGTTGTCATTAAAGGATGGGCAATTTAAAAATGCCGTAAGATATGCTACTAAAATTAAAGAACATATCCACGATCCACTATCTCAGACTACGCTTCTTGTTAATGCCTTGTCTAAAAATCAGTTTGTTAATGCAATTCTAATCCTTGAATCAATTCCAGATTCGGCTCTTAGCGAGGACATTAAAAAAATAATATTAGCTTGGTGTTTCGCGGGACAGAAAAACTTTAATTTGGCGATGAATGCGCTAGAAGATATCGAGGATAGCGAAAAAAACCTTTTAATAAAAAATCTCAATATTGCTCTCTTGCTCGATGCATTTGGAAAAAAAGATTTAGCAAAAATTAAATTTGACATGATCTTGTCTAATAATTTTTTTTCTGCAGAGAGAGGACTGCCGCTTAGGATTTATGAAGTTTTATTAGATTACTATTCGCGTAGTAATAATGATCAAATGTTACAAGGTATTTTTCGTAAAATGGCTGAAAATAATGATCATCTAATTCTAAATTCAGAATTCGATCCTATCTTATTTGGTAATTCTCGTTACGAGAATGTGAATGCAAAAAACGCGATCAGTGAGATTTTCTTTGATATTTCAATGGTTTATAGAAGAAGCAATGAGATTGATATGTTTCAGCTCTTCTCCACTTATACTTTACAACTTAATGATAGGATACCATTGCTGTTTATCATAATGGCTGAATTTTTTGAGACTAATGGACAGTATGGTAAGGCTGTAACTCTTTATAGTAAATTGAGACACGATAAAATTTATCACCCTTATGCTGAATTACGCGCAGCGATTTGTCTTTATAATTTGAAAAGAATCGCTGAGTCTATAAATAAACTTTATGCACTCACCTCGATAAAATCTATTAGTCCACAGGTATTTACAAATTTAGGAAATATTTTTCGATTAGAAAAAAAGTATGAAGAATCCATAGAAGCATACAGTGAGGCACTTGAGAGAATCACTACACTAGAAAAAAAGCATTGGTCCCTGTTTTATAATAGAGGAATCTCTTATGAGCGCAATAAGCAATGGGAGAAGGCGGAAGATGATTTTATACGTTCACTGAACCTTGATCCCAACCAGCCCGAGGTTATAAATTATGTTGCTTACTCATGGATAGAAATGGGAGTGAATCTCGAAAAGGCTTTGGAAATGTTAAAAACCGCTACTACACTACAACCTGATGATGGTTATATTATTGATTCTTTAGGCTGGGCACACTTTCGCTTGGGAAATTTAGATGAGGCGATCTTACAATTGGAGCGTGCTGTACAATTAGCCCCCCTAGATCCGACAATCAATTTTCATTTGGGTGACGCGTATATCCAGATTGGAAGAAAAAGGCAAGCATATTTTCAATGGCTAAGAGCTCTTAAGCTCGATCCAGATCCTGATCTTGAAGTTAAAATAAAAGATAAACTACAGCAGATTGATTTAAAAAGAATAAAATAATATTTTTCGAGGCTATTTGTAGAATGCGAAAAAAAAAATGTCTTTTTCCATAGAGGCTCCTGCAAAAATTAATTTGTGCCTGCATGTTGTTGGTCGTCGTAGAGATAACTACCATCTGATCAGCAGTTTAGTTATTTTTTTGGGTATTTTTGATACTATTAGTGTTTCTGAATCAAAGACATTAAAATTAAATATCAAGGGACCTTTTGCTAAATATCTTGGTCCAAAGAAAGGCAATTCTGTCATAAAAGCCGCACTGGCTTTGAGAAAATTTTGCAAATTAAAAACAGGCGCAGAAATTACCCTTACTAAGAATTTGCCTATTTCTTCTGGCATTGGAGGTGGTTCTACCGATTGCGCAGCAACTATTAAATTATTATTAAAATTATGGAAGATTAAGATCGGAAATAAAGAATTAATGAAATTAGGTCAGTCTTTAGGAGCAGACGTACCCGTTTGTTTAATCGGCAGGCCTTCATTTATCGGAGGTATTGGAGAAGATATTAAAACAATCGAATCCTTTCCTAATATTTGGATTTTGCTTGTTAATCCACGCAAGCAAATCTTTACAAAAAAAATTTTTAGTAATTTTAAAAAAAAATATTCAAAGAAAGTTCCTAGTAGCAGTAAATTATTTACCTTGAAGAAACTAATTTCATTTTTAAAAAGATCTGATAATGATTTAACTTCACTTGCTGTTCACTACGCACCTGAGATAAAAAAAATTCTAAATGATTTAAGTTTAACAGAGGATTGTCTTTTGTCGAGAATGTCAGGCAGTGGTGCTACTTGTTTTGGTATTTTTTCTGGGAAAAAAAATGTAATTAAGGCTAAAAAGACCTTGCTTAAGCTTAATCCAAATTATTGGATTAGTTATGGTCAGATTGTGGGAAATAAATAATTCTATAATCTATTTTTTTAATTATAATGATACATACTTGAGTCATAAGGTTTTTATATGAAAAGAAAAGTTGCTTTAATCACGGGAGTTACTGGTCAGGACGGGGCTTATCTAGCCGAATTTTTATTGAAAAAGAAATATATTGTTCATGGAATCAAAAGACGTTCATCCTCGTTTAATACTGAAAGAGTGAACCATTTATATTCAGATCCTCATGAGCCTGGGGTTAAGTTCTTCATGCATTATGGTGATATGACGGACTCGGCTAATATTATTCGCATAGTCAAGGAAACTAAGCCAGACGAAATTTATAATTTAGCAGCTCAAAGCCATGTCAAAGTTAGTTTTGAAACGCCGGAATATACAGCAAATGCTGATGCACTGGGAACTTTACGAATTTTGGAAGCGGTCCGTATTTTAGGTTTTGAAAAAAGAATAAAATTTTATCAGGCATCAACGTCAGAACTTTTTGGAGATGCTTTGCCGCCACAGAACGAATTAACGCCTTTTAAACCTAAAAGTCCATATGGTTCCGCAAAGCTTTATGCATATTGGGTAACAATAAATTACCGTGAATCTTACGGTATGCATGCTTCTAACGGGATACTTTTTAATCATGAAAGTTCACTAAGAGGAGAAACTTTTGTAACAAGAAAAATTACGCGAGGTATTGCCGCTATTAAACTTGGAGTACAGAAAAAAATTTATGTAGGAAATTTAAATGCAAAGCGTGATTGGGGTCACGCTAAAGACTATGTCAAAGGTATGTGGCTTATGTTGCAGCAGGATCGGCCTGATGATTATGTGCTAGCTACCGGAGAAAGTCATACCGTGAGAGAGTTTATAGAACTTGCATTTAATGAAATTGGTTGCTCGATTGAATGGAAGGGTTCCGGTCTTAAGGAAAAAGGTATAAACAAAAAGACAAGGAAAACTATAATAGAAGTTGATTCAAGATACTTCCGACCAAATGAGGTTGAACATTTATGTGGGGACCCTACAAAAGCAAATGAACAACTTGGTTGGAGCCATAAAACTAGTTTTACTAAATTGATTAAGGAAATGGTTAAATCAGATTTATCTAAAGTTGAAAAAGAAACTTCAGATCATAAGAGTTATGAGTAAAAAAACAATCAATCTAAAGGGAAAGAAAGTTTGGGTAGCCGGGCATCGCGGAATGGTTGGATCCTCAATAATTAGGCGTTTAGCTTCAGAGGGTTGCCAACTTTTGGTCTGTGATAGAAAAGAAGTAGATCTTAGAAAACAAAATATTGTCGAAGAGTGGATGAGCAAAAATAAGCCAGAATTTATTTTTTTGGCAGCCGCAACTGTAGGCGGGATTATTGCAAACTCAACCCGTCCCGCTGAATTTATCTATGATAATATAACCATTGAATCAAATATTATTCACACAGCCTGGAAGCAAAATGTGAAAAAACTACTTTTTCTTGCATCCTCTTGTATTTATCCTAGATTGGCGGATCAGCCTATAAAGGAAGAATCTTTATTGTCGGGTCATTTGGAACCTACCAATGAGTGGTATGCTATCGCAAAAATTGCAGGTATAAAAATGTGTGAAGCTTATAGAAAACAATACGAGTGTAATTTTATTTCTGCTATGCCACCGAATCTATATGGACCAAATGATAATTTTGGAATTAAGAGTAGCCATGTTATACCCGCTCTAATTGCTAAAATTTGCGAAGCAAAAACGCAGAATAGAGATAAAGTTGAAATTTGGGGCACCGGTAAGCCCCGAAGAGAATTTATGTTTGTTGATGATTTAGCGGATTCCCTAATTTTCCTTATGAAGAATTTTTCCGATTCTCAGCATATTAACGTAGGCGTGGGTAAAGATGTTAGTATTGAGGAATTAGCTATTATTATATCCAAAGTTGTTGGATTTAGTGGTGAATTTAGATATTTGTCTGATTACCCTGATGGTGTACCACAAAAACTTCTTGATATTCAAAAGATGAATAAATTAGGTTGGCACGCTAAAACTAGTTTGTTGGAAGGTCTTAGCAAAACTTATAAATGGTACCTTGACAGCCTAGAAAAAAATGTTTTAAGGAGTACGGCCTGAAAAACCATTGGGGCGTAGCCAAGCGGCAAGGCATCGGGTTTTGATCCCGTGATCGCAGGTTCGAATCCTGCCGCCCCAACCATTTCGACTTTATATAGCGTTAGTCAATATAAGGAGAAATAATCCAGATGTATCCCGTTCTTAAGAAAGAAGGTCTCGGTTTAAAAAGTTGGATGAAATGGCCAGAAACTACTGCGGTGTTAAAGGCCTTGAGATCTATTGGTAGTGAGTCTTTATTTGTCGGTGGTTGTGTTAGAGATTCTTTCTTGAATAAATCAGTAACGGATATAGATATTGCCACTTCTTCAAAACCTCTAGTTACAATAAAGCTTTTAAAAAGTGCTAGCATTAAGGCAATAGCCACTGGAATAAGTCATGGAACTATTACGGCAATTTGTGGAAATAAGAAATTTGAAATTACAACTTTGCGCCAAGATGTTGAAACTTATGGGAGAAAAGCGAAGGTACGCTTTACGAGTGATTGGGAGGCGGATGCTCTTAGAAGGGATTTTTCTCTAAATGCAATCTATAGCAACGAGCAAGGGGAAATATTTGATCCGTTCTTTGGTCTAGGTGATTTAATGAATGCTAGGGTGCGTTTTATAGGGAACCCTGAGGCACGAATTAAAGAAGATTTTTTAAGAATATTACGCTTTTTTAGATTTTATAGCCTTTACGGTTCAGGAAAACCCGATAGTAAAGCTCTTAAGGCCTGTAAGAAGATGTCAAAATTTTTGACCAAATTATCATCTGAAAGGGTGTGGATGGAAATGAAAAAGATACTAATCTCAAAACGATCCTTTGATGTAATTGCCTTAATGCACAAATCCAAAATTCTCCATCATCTTTCTATTAAGCCCGTGAACATGGGTTATATGAAAAAAATTATTCTTCTTGAAGACCATCTCCATAAATCAGACCCTATTCGAAGACTAGCCTCTTTGCTTTGTAAGAATAGAAATTTGCATAAGGATATTGTGAATGTCAGCAAGAGGATGAAGTTGTCTGGAATAGAAAATAAGAGATTATTTTTTTTATTAGAAAATTTTAAAGGCATATCTAGAAAAAGAAATACTAAGTCTTGGCGTAGAGATGCATGTAGTTTTGAGTCGCCATTTTTTGAAGATATACTTTTTCTTTATTCTTCTTTTAGAGCAGAAGATATAAAGAAAAAAAAGATTTTTTGTAAAAAAATGTTGAAGAAATACAAGTTATGGAAAGGCAAGAAATTTCCTATTAGTGGAAATGATATACTTTCTCTTGGAGTTTCAGAAGGAAAGCAAATCGGTCAAATTTTAGACCCATTAAAACTTTGGTGGATAGATGGTAACTTTAAAGCAACAAAAGCTTCTTGCCTTCGGCACGTTAAAAAAATGTTAGGTGTTTGAGTGACGAGATTTTAAGGCCAACAGGCTGTTGGTGGAAGCGACATTAATATAGCTTCGGGATTACCACCAGTCATCAAGCCAAATCTCGTACCTCTGTCATAAATTAGATTGAATTCTACGTATCTTCCTCTTTTGATCAATTGTTGTTGTTTCTCTTTCTTGCTCCATTTCTTTCTCATGTTTCTTTGTACTATTTTTGGATAAATATCGCAAAACGTTCGACCTATGTCTTGCATGAAATTAAAGTCTTTTTCCCATTGCTCGGTATTTAAATAATCAAAAAAAATTCCACCCAGACCCCTAGATTCGTTTCTATGTTTTAAGAAGAAATATTCATCACACCATTTTTTAAATTTTGGGTAGTATTTAGTATTATATTTATCGCAAGTTTCCTTTAATGCTGCGTGAAAATCTTTAGCATCTATTTTTGCTCCCATTGATTTGGGAAAGACGGGAGTAATATCAGTTCCACCGCCAAACCAACTTTTAGAAGTGATTATGTGCCTGGTGTTCATATGAACCGCTGGGATAAGGGGAGATTGAGTGTGCGCTACTAATGAAATTCCGCTTGCCCAAAAATTTGGATTTCTGTTTGCTCCGGGAATTTCTTTTCTAAATTCTTTTGAAAATTTTCCATAAACTGTTGATATGTTAACCCCTACCTTCTCAAAAACCTTTCCGTGCATTACTGCTATTTCTCCGCCTCCCTCATCTTTCTTAGGATTCACGGACCTTTTCCATTTTGTGTACTTAAATTTAGCAGGTTTTGTGCTTGCTTTTTTTTCTAGGCCCTCAAAGGATTTACATATCAGATTGCGTAGCTTCCTGAACCATTGACTGGTTTCCTCCTTACGTTTTTTAGATGGAAAAGAATTTACTTTAATTGCGCGGCTTCTTGTCATATCTTGTTCCTGCTATGTATTAATTTTTTTCTTACAGTCGGTATTTTAACGATTATTTTGTAAAACCAAAACATATCAATGCTAAAAAAAAATAAAAAACGCAAAAAAACTAATCAGGAGCAAATCAAACCTGAATTAGAATCTTCACGAAGGCAGTTCTTATATCGTTCCACCGGGTCATTTGTTGTGATTGGCGCCGCTTTTTCTGCTTGGCCTTTTGTTAATAGCCTCGCTCCTGCTAAAGATGTTTTGGCAGATGCAAAAACGGAGGTTGATTTATCAAAAATTAAAAGAGGAGAAAGCGTCACTGTTCAATGGAGGGGAAGACCGGTATTTGTTCGCCATCGAACGGAAAAAGAGATTTTGGAAGCAGAGCAAGTGAAGGACTCTACCCTTGTAAATCCTCAAAAAGATAGTGAAAGGGTTATAAATTCTGAATGGTTAATTGTTGTTGGAGTTTGTACACATTTGGGTTGTATTCCTCTAGGTCAGAAAAAAGCCGATTTTAAAGGTGATTATGGTGGGTGGTTCTGTCCTTGTCATGGATCACATTATGATACATCTGGTCGAGTTAGAAAAGGTCCAGCTCCGGACAATTTAAAGGTGCCTCCTTACGAATTTTTAGAAAGAAATAAAATAGTAATAGGCTAAGTTTCAGATTGGTATAATGGAAAGAAAAGATAAATTAGTTAACTGGATTGATTCACGTTTACCGGTCTTTACTTTCTTTAGAGACCATCTTAGAGATTATCAAACACCCAAGAATTTGAATTACTTTTGGAACTTCGGATCAATCTTAGGGGTGTTACTTGTTGTTATGATAGTGACGGGGTTGGTGTTGGCTATGCAGTATACTCCACATGTCGATATGGCGTTTGAGAGTGTAGAAAGAATCATGCGAGATGTTAACTACGGTTGGTTGTTGCGTTATATTCACAGCAACGGAGCCTCTTTCTTTTTTATAGCAATTTATATTCATACTTTTAGGGGTTTGTATTATGGCTCCTATAAATCTCCGAGGGAAGTCTTATGGATCTTGGGTGTGTTGATACTCGTACTGTTAATGGTGACCTCTTTTGTTGGCTATACTCTTCCATGGGGTCAGATGAGTTTTTGGGGCGCAACGGTGATAACCAACCTCTTTTCAGCTATTCCCTTTTTCGGAGATGAGATTGTTACGTTAATTTGGGGAGGGTATGCGGTTGATAATCCAACCTTGAATCGTTTTTATGTACTACATTTTCTACTGCCTTTTGTGATACTGGCTGTTGTTTTTATCCACCTTGTTGCTTTACATAAAGCTAAATCAAACAATCCTCTTGGGATTGATTCAAATAAATCGAAAGATAATATTCCCTTTCATCCTTACTATACCATCAAGGATTATTTTGGCTTTGGAGTATTTTTCTTGATATTTTTTGTATTTGTGTTTTTTCTTCCTAATTTTTTTGGTGAACCAGATAATTATATCCCAGCGAATCCGCTTGTAACTCCGAGTCACATTGTTCCGGAATGGTATTTTTTACCTTTTTATGCAATTCTTAGATCTGTTCCTGATAAGTTGATTGGTGTCCTATTAATGTTTGGCGCTGTCTTTATTCTTTTTGTGCTTCCTTGGCTTGATAAGCATCCAGTTAAAAGCGCTACCTTCCGGCCTGTCTACAAACAGTTTTTTTGGTTATTCCTTTTAGATTGTTTTATTTTAGGCTGGGTTGGATCAAACCCTCCAACAGGTCACTATATTTATATAGGTCGAGCAGCAACTATATTTTATTTTGCATTCTTTATCGTAATTCTTCCCTTGCTTACGAAATTTGAGAAAGTTCAATTAGATTCTAAAGAAAACAGAAAGGTGGATTGAGAGTCGTGGTACGAAAAGGAGGTTATTTTTTCTTTATAGTTTTTTTCTTGTTAAGTGCTTTTAACAACGCTTTATGTTCCGAGGATGTAGAGATGAAAGAGCGTAGCTGGTCTTTTAAAGGCATATTCGGCACTTATGATAGATCATCACTGCGGCGCGGTTTCCAGATTTACTCAGAAGTTTGTTCCGGTTGTCACAGCATGAATTATCTTCATTATCGCGATCTTTCTGCTATCGGCTATACCCCAGATGAGATTGAAACCATTGCTGCTGAATTTGAGATAGAAAATATTATTGATAAAAACGGCGATCTTTCATCTAGAGCAGCAACACCTGCTGATAAATTTGTTGATCCGTATTTAAGCGATGAATTGGCTATAGAGGCTAATGGGGCATTGCCACCAGATCTTTCCTTGATAGTCAAGGCAAGAAAAGGTGGAGCTAATTATTTATATGCTTTGCTAACAGGTTACCAGAAAGCGCCAGACGGATTTAAGTTGACTGAAGGTTTATATTATAACAGGGCTATTTCTGGGAATCAAATTGCAATGCCACCACCATTTAGTGATGATATAGTGGAATATGAAGACGGAGCCCCGGCTACGGTTGATCAATTAGCAAAGGATATAGTTGTTTTTCTTGCTTGGGCTGCTGAACCCGAAATGGAGGAGAGAAAAAAACTAGGAATTCGTGTAATAATCTTTTTAAGTGTGCTAACGATCCTCTTAGCCTTTATCAAACGTAAAGTTTGGGAAAAATTAAAATAGGTTTTTTAGAAGTGCTAAAAAGAACATCATACCCAACTGTCGGAATCATTGGCGGAAGTGGTCTTGATGAGATTGATGGCCTTAGAAAGATTCATTGGAGAAAAATTAATTCACCATTCGGAAAACCTTCCGATCATCTATGTTTTGGCGAGCTAGAAGGAATTCAATTTGTGTTTTTGCCAAGACATGGGCGTGGTCATTATATTCCACCAACAGAAATTAATTTTTTAGCGAATATAGATGCTTTAAAGAGAGCAGGGGTTACAGATATAATTTCCTTAAGCGCGGTTGGGAGTTTTAAAAAAGATTTACCTCCTGGTAAATTTGTTTTAGTAGATCAATTCATTGATCGCACATTCTCACGGGTAAAAAGTTTTTTTGGGAAAGGTTGTGTTGCCCATGTTTCTATGGCTGAACCCGTATCTAAGCAGTTGGGTAAAATTATTTTATCGGCTTGTAAAGATTCTAAAATTTCTATTCGATCTGGTGGAACTTATTTGGCTATTGAGGGACCACAATTTTCCACTATTGCGGAGTCATTATTGTATAAAAATTGGGGATGTAGTGTGATCGGTATGACTAATATGCCAGAAGCAAAGTTGGCCAGAGAAGCAGAAATGGGATATGCAACCGTAGCTATGGTTACCGATTTTGATTGCTGGCATCATGATCATGAGAATGTATCTGTTGCTCAAATTATGAAGATTTTTTCAAAGAATGTAGATAAAGCAAAGAAATTGATTCGCAGCCTTCCGGGAAAAATTAAAAAATACCCATGGGATTGGAATGATCCAGTTTACTTTTCACTAGATAACGCGATCATTACTTCACCAAAAAAGATTAACGGTAAGTTGGCTAAGAAACTGGATGCCGTTGCCGGAAGGGTTCTAAAAAAAAGTAATAAGTAGAGTTTTATGATTGTTAAAGGTAAACACTATCGGACTATATGGTTATCTAAAGATGGATGGTCGGTTAATATTATTAATCAGGTAGCTTTGCCACACAAGTTCATCATAGAGAAATTAAAGACTCTTAAAGATGCTGCTGAAGCTATTTCGCAAATGAAAGTACGAGGAGCACCTCTAATCGGTGTGACGGCCGCTTATGGTATCTGTTTGGCTTTGCGAAAAGAGACTAGCGATACCAGCATTTCTTCTGCCGCAGAGGTTTTGCTACGTACAAGGCCAACAGCTGTTAATCTTCAATGGGCAGTGGCTAAAATGCTAGCTTTTATAAAAAAGATACCGGAGAGTAATCATGAAGAAAGAATCCGTGTAGCTTATTCTAGTGCTTCCAAAATTTGTGAGAAAGATGTAATTGCATGCAGGAAGATCGGGAAGTATGGACTGAAATTAATAAGATCAATTTATAGAACTAATAATAAGGATACGATTAATATTCTTACTCATTGTAATGCTGGTTGGTTAGCTGCGGTTGATTATGGAACCGCTTTAGCTCCGATTTACGCTGCACATGAAGATGGTTTACCTGTTCATGTTTGGGTCGATGAAACTCGTCCTCGCAACCAAGGAGCGAGTTTAACTGCATGGGAACTAGGACAACAGGGCATTCCTCATACCGTTATCGTTGATAATGCCGGAGGTCACTTAATGCAAAAAGGGGAGGTTGATTTATGTATTACTGGCACGGATAGAACTACTTCGAATGGAGATGTGTGCAACAAGATAGGAACTTACTTAAAAGCACTTGCAGCCAAAGATACGAATACACCTTTTTATGTTGCGCTTCCAGGATCAACGATAGATTGGTCAATGAAGAACGGAATAAAACAAGTTCCTATAGAGGAAAGAAATTCTGAGGAGGTTACACACATAGAAGGTTATACTAAAGATGGATCTTTCTCCAAGGTTCGGCTAACTCCCAAAAAATCTTTTGCGGCAAACCCAGCTTTTGACATAACGCCTGCGAAACTGGTTACTGCTCTTATTACGGATAGGGGGGTTTGCGAAGCAAAAAGATCAAGCTTGAGATCGCTTTATAAACGTTAAGATCATGAAATATAAGAATATTCAGAGTCAGAAAGAAATAATTTTTTTCTCCAAAAAGCTTTGTGATTTGAAGCTTAACACAGGCACTTCTGGAAATATTAGTGTTCGGCAGAAAGATGGTTTTTTAATCACACCAACGGGAATGGATTATCAGAATTTAAGACCACAAGATATTGTTTTTATGAATATGAAGAAATCAATTTTTGGAAAGAGAGACCCATCTTCTGAGTGGCCATTTCATTTAGAGATTATGAAAAAAAGAACCGATATAAATGCGATTGTCCATACACATTCTACATACGCGACAGTCTTAGCATGCCAAAGAAAAGGTATCCCGAGATTTCATTATATGGTTGCTGTTGCTGGAGGAAACGATATACGTTGTGCTCCTTATTCTACCTTCGGAACCTCTCGTTTATCGAAAAATATTTTATCTGCTTTAAGAAATAGAAAGACTTGCCTTGTGGCAAATCATGGCATGGTTTCAACAGGAAAAACATTAAAGGAAGCTTTTGACTTAGCCGTGGAGGTTGAAAATCTTGCTAAACAGTATTGGAAAATACTTTTAAGTGGCCGTGCAAAATTATTAAGTGTTTCCCAGATGCAGACAGTCTTAAAAAAATTTAAATCGTATGGAAAGCAAAAAATAGATAGGTGATCAAGGCTTCTAATTCTTTTTAAGTTGTTTTTTACACATTGAACTTAAAGTTCATTATATCCCCATCTTGGACTATATATTCTTTTCCTTCTTGGCGGATTTTCCCTTTTATCTTTGCTTGTTGTTCCCCTCGACAATCTATAAAGTCTTCGAAACTAACTGTTTCTGCACGAATAAAACCTTTCTCAAAATCGCTATGTATTTTTCCAGCAGCTGTCTGAGCTGTTGATCCTTTAAGAATAGTCCAGGCCCTTGATTCCTTTGGACCAGTCGTAAAATAGGTTATTAAGTTCAGTAATAGGTAGCCGTCTGTAACTAACTTACTTAGCCCAGTGTCTTTTAGGCCCAAATTTGAAAGAAATTGTTTTTTTTCTTTTAAGTTTGGTGTCTGAGAAATTTCGTTCTCAAGTTGACAACTAAGAATAATAGATTTATTTCCCTGACTTGAACAGTGGCCAAAAACTTTCTTAGTAAATTCATTTCCTGTCACGGCACTTTTTTCCTCAACATTGCAGACGTATAGAACGGGTTTTTTCGTTAACAAGTTTAGTGATTTGAAATCAGACTCTTCTTCATCAGGAACTAGAAAATCCCTTAAAGAGTCGTTTATTTTAATGTGCTCTAGGATCTTTTGAATTAAATCTGATTTTTTTGTAGCGCTCTTATCGCCAGCTTTAACTTTTGTTTTTATTTTTTCTGACTGTTTCCCCAGGCTTTCTATATCTGTAAGCATTAACTCTGTTTCGACAATATCCATATCACGTATTGGATCGATATTTTCTTCTACGTGAGTGATTTTTGGATTATCAAAACATCTCAGAATATGAATGATTGCCTCGACCTCCCTTATGTGTGAGAGAAATTTATTTCCAAGTCCTTCTCCGCTACTTGCTCCTCTGACCAGTCCTGCTATATCGACGAACTCTAGATTTGTGGGAATAGTTTTTTCAGACTTTGATATAGAAGAAATTTTTTCCAAGCGGAGGTCTTTTACGGCTACCGCACCTAGGTTAGGTTCAATTGTACAGAAAGGATAATTTTGAGCATCTGCCGATATCGTGGATGTCAAAGCATTAAAAAGCGTAGATTTCCCAACATTGGGTAATCCTATAATTCCACACTTAAACCCCATGATTATTTTTTTTAGGAGCTAGATCAATACTACTAATGCTATTTGAAATTTTTTCAATAAAAGTAGAATGATTTCCATTTACCAATTGTGGAATTTCCGTTGCAATTGATTTAAATATCTCCTTATATTTTTCTTCCTCGAAATCTTTGAAGTTGGATAATACATGTTTATTTACCTGCTCTCTTTCTTCGGGACGACCAATACCTAGCCGTATACGCCAATATTCTTTTCCGACAAATTGGTCGATGCTTTTTATGCCGTTATGGCCCGCATGACCACCTCCGCATTTTATCTTGATTTTAAATAATTCAAGATCTATATCATCGTGAAATACTATGATATTTTGAGGCTTAATCTTAAAAAAAGACCCGGTTTCTTTAACTGCAAGCCCAGATTCATTCATAAAAGTTTCGGGTTTTAGTGCAATAACTTTTTCCCCCTCAATACTTCCTTTTGAGATCTTTCCTTGAAATTTTTTTTGAAACTCAGAAAATTTATAATAAGAGGCTATCTTTTCGATAACAGCAAAGCCAATATTATGGCGATTTTTTAAGTACTTTTGGCCAGGATTTCCCAGCCCGACTAAGAGCATCATAATTTTAGCTGCCTAGTATATTATTTTTTGTTTTCTTCCGGTTTTTTTTGTTCTTCTTTCTTGCCAGAATCTTCTTTGTCTCCTTCACTTTCTTCTTCTGTAGTACCTTCAGCTGTTTCTTCTCCCTCTTCTTCTTCGCCTTCTTCTTCTGGTTTTTCTTCTACTTCCTCAACAACCGTTGGTGCAGCAATTGATGCAATGGTAAAATCTCTATCGGTAATTGTAGGTGTAACTCCTTCGGGTAATTTTATACCACCTATATGAACGCTATCGCCAATATCAAGTCCCGTAAGATCTATTTCAATTTTCTCAGGAATTTTAACCACTGGGCCTATTAGTTCTATTTCACGTTTCACGATATTTATCACACCGCCTCTTTTCAGTCCCGGAGATTCCTCCTCGTTTAAAAATATCACGCCAACCGATACATTAATTTTTGTAGTATCAGATATTCTTAAAAAATCGATATGAAGAATCTTCTGATTTACAGGATGAAATTGAATTTCTCTTGGCAACACTCTTTCGGTTGATCCGTTTATTTCAATTTGTAATTGTTTACTGAAGAATCCTTGTTTTTTGATTTCCTTTTCTAAGTCTAATAAATTTAAGGCAATGGGCACAGGATCCGTTTTATCGCCGTAGATGATAGCAGGCACCGATCCTTTATTTCTTAATAGATGAGCAGAATCTTTAGAAGATACTTCTCTCTTATCGCCTTTGATAGTTATAATTTGTGCCATTTCAAATTCTGCTTCTATTAATCAAACAAACTTGAGACTGATTTTTCTTTACTTATTCTTTTTATTGCCTCTCCTAGAAGAGGGGCAAGAGTAAGCTGTTCGATATTTTTTGTTTTCCTAATTTCCGGAGTTGTCTTAATAGTATCGGTAACGACTAATCTATCAATCGAAGAATTTTTTACCTTTTTGACCGCAGCGCCGGATAATACACCATGCGTTATATAACTACTGACATTTCTTGCGCCTGCACTTTTTAACGCTTTTGCCGCATTACATATTGTACCAGCGGAATCGACAATATCGTCGATTATGATGCAATTAGCCTTATTTACATCTCCAATAATATTCATAACTTCAGACTCTCCCGCTCTTTCTCTTCGTTTGTCTACTATCGCTAAATCAACGTTAAGCGCGATAGCAATAGCTCTTGCTCTTGTAACTCCGCCAACGTCTGGAGACACAATTACAATCTTATTTCTTTTAAATCTTTTTTTAATATCTTTGATGAAAACGGGTGAAGCATAAAGGTTGTCCGTGGGTATATCAAAAAAACCTTGAATTTGTCCAGCGTGTAAATCCACGGTTAGAACTCTATCTGCGCCAGCTTTAGTAATTAAGTTTGCGACCAATTTTGCGGAAATAGGAGAACGAGGACTGGATTTTCTATCTTGTCTTGCATATCCATAATAGGGAATCACTGCGGTGATTCTTTTTGCTGAACCTCTTTTTAGTGCATCGATCACTACCAAAAGCTCTACCAGATTGTCGTTCGCTGGAAACGATGTGGACTGTATACAAAAAACATCCTCACCTCTAACATTTTCTCGGATCTCAACGAATATTTCCATATCAGAGAAGCGCCTAATAGCCGCTTTAGTTATAGGAACTCGCAGATATTTGCTTATTGATTCCACCAGCGGAATATTGCTATTGCCTGCAATAATTTTCATTTCTTTTACTCTTCGATTCTATTAAGTAAAACCATGATTATTAGGTTTGCAATCTACCAGTGTGCGGTTTCTCTGTAAATGGTCTTTAGTAAAAAGTTTTAATTTATAATTTTTATCCACGGTGCTTGCTATTTTTTAACGTAATAACAGATAGATTCCTTCCAAAATCGTTTTCTTTTTTTCTTATTGATCTCCTACAGCTGAAGAAATTTTTTGGGTTAGAAAAAGTGTCGAGGCTTAAATTTTCTACATTTCCTATATTTAATTTTTTTAAGATCTCACAAATGCAACCAGCCAAATCAAACATGTATCGGGAATGTTTTTTAGATACGGTGAAGAAGGACTTATTTTTTGGACTCTTTTTGACAAATTTTTGAAACAAATCGTTACCCACCTCGTAGAATTTTTTAGATATACATGGACCTATGACTGCCTTTATATTTGATCTTTTTGCTCCAATATTTTCCATTTTATTGACCGTTGATTCTAAGACTCCTAAGAATACACCTTTCCATCCTGCATGAGCTATCCCAATTACTTTAGTCTTTTCATCACACAGTATTACTGGGGCACAGTCAGCGGTTAATATCCCTAAAACCAGTCCTGATTTCTTTGTTACAATAGCATCTGCTTTTGGATCTGAATGGCTTCTCCATTTTTTTTTAAGAACTAAGACTCTTTTTCCATGTATCTGGTTTGGAGTTAATAACATATTTGTTTGTAAGGAGAGAAATTCCATAGCATTTTTTCTGTTATTATTCACATGTAGAAAATTATCCTTGGAACGTAGGCTACAATTTAGAGAATTGTATATTCCTTTGCTTTCTCCTCCTTTGCGAGTAAAAAAACCATGTATGATATTAGGGTTTTTTAAATTTTTTTTTGATGTAATCACGGATATTTTTTTAGACATTGTTTATACCGGCTTTCCTAGAGAAAATCCTTCGGGTTTAGGTAGAGCAGGACTACTGAGCATAAGTATTTTAAATAACTCACCCATTTCTTTTCTTTCAGTAAGTCTTTTACGGCTAGTTTCAATTTCTATTCTCTCATCAGGTCTTGCATTTTTCTTTAGAATTTTTGCTCTTTCATTTATTCCTAAGTTTCGCAAGAATTGTCCCTGTGGAATTGGGCTGTATACTTTTGCACCGGATTCCTTTGCTATTTTAGCAATCAACTCAAAATCAACGTGTGCGGTTAAATCAGATTCGCCCGGTTTTTCTAGAGCATTACAGAATCTATGTTTTTTTACAGCCTGTAATGTTTCTCCGAAAGAAATTTTCGTATGACCGTAGTCGATGATAAGGCCATAACCTTGATTTTTATTCATTATCCTTCCTATTTTATCCATTAGCTTTTCAGCGTCAGGGTTAAACTCAACGATATCTCCTTCTTTTGCTTTCTTGATGATTTCTAAAGATTTAAGAGTATTTGGTAAATTTTTTATTTTCTTTAACGCAAAAAAAAATTTTGATTTTGATTTTGAGAAACCAATTATCCTTTCGTTCCAAGAATTATTAGAAAATTGAAATTGTCGAATTGGCAGGGTATCCAAAAACTCGTTTGCAATAATAATAAATGGATCGTTAATTATTTTTTCAGAAAGTGATGTATGCCAGTTTATGTTAATTCCACATAAATTCTTCATTTGGTATTTTTTTAGTTTTGGACTTTTTTCAATGAGGCTAATTTTTGTTGCTCTTAGAAACTCCGGACTAAGTTTATTGCACACTCTTAACAAGTCTTTCATAAGGGTGCCTAGACCTGGACCCATCTCAATGATTTGAAAATTATTTGGCCTATTCATTTTTTCCCAAAGATTCAAGCACCATATACCAATTAGTTCTCCAAACATTTGACTAATCTCTGGGGAGGTCACAAAATTTCCATGTGATCCAAAAATGTTTTTTTTCATATAAAAACCAAATTTGGGATGAATTAGCGCTTCTTTCATAAACTCAAACAGACTAATATGACCTTTTGAAGTTATTCTATCTGCCAGCACCTTATCTAGCTTTTTCATACTAGGCTGCTTTTTTTCTTGTTGCAGATTGTATGATCCAGATTCCGCATATTAAAACTGGTAAAGTAAGAAGCTGCCCCATACTGATTATGTTGAAAAGATATCCCAAATGGAGATCAGGTTCCCTAAGATATTCGATGATTAGGCGAGAAACGCTATATCCAACAAGAAAAATTCCACTAATTAAACCCGGTTTTTTTAGAAGCCCAAATTTTAAGATTAATATTTGTAGCAAAACAAAAAGAATGATTCCCTCTAGAACAGCTTCATATAACTGGCTTGGGTGGCGAAGGCTCTGATCATATTTTGGAAAAACCACAGCCCATGGGACGTTTGTTATTTTCCCTACTAATTCACCATTAATAAAATTTGCAATTCGTCCGAGAAATAACCCAATTGGAGATACTGAGGCTAGAAGGTCGACAAAAGGAAAAAATTTGATTTTATTTTTATAGCTATAAACTATGGCGGCTATGATCACCCCAATCAATCCACCATGAAAAGACATTCCACCATGCCAAATAGCAAAGATTTCTGAAGGATTATTAAAATAAAAATATGGATTATAGAATAGAATATAGCCGATACGCCCGCCCGCGATTATTCCAAGTATTAGCCAAATTAAGAAATCATCGATAATATTATTGATTGGGGTAGTTTGCTTAATTTCGCTGTAGTCGGCAAAAGAATATTTTCTTAGCAACATCCTGCAGTACTGCCAACCGATAATTACACCAAAGAAATATGCCAAGGAATACCACTTAATTCCAAATGAGCCAATTTGAATAGCTACGGGGTTTATAGAGTGGATATAGAATGCTTGGTCCATTTTTTATCTGAATGGATTAGAAGAGTTCAAATAATCTTTAATGTATAGAGATATACCTTTTTCCAAGGTAGTAAATTTTTTTCTATACCCTGCTTTCCTTAGCTTATTTACTTTAGCTTCTGTAAAATATTGGTAATTCTTGCGAATATTTTTTGGGGTATCAATGTATTTTATTTGGGATTTTGAATCCATATTTTTAAAAATATTTTTTACTAAATCTATGAAAGTTCTTGCCTTCCCTGTCCCAACATTAAATATTCCATTTATATTTTTATTATTCAGAAACCAGATGATTATGTTCACACAATCCTCTACCCATATAAAATCTCTTTTCTGGAAACCGTGTTTATACTTTGGATGATGAGATTTAAATAGTTTTATGCTTTTTCCGATCTTTGCCTTGGGAAAAATTTGGGCAATTACGCTTTTCATTGACCCTTTGTGATATTCATTTGGGCCATAAACATTAAAAAATTTTAGACCAACCCATTGACGGGGTTTTGGATTCTTTTTGGAAAGATAAGAGACAACAAGTAAATCAAAAATATGTTTGCTTAGGCCATAAAGATTCAGAGGCACGAGTGCTGAGATTTTCTTCAAACTATTGTCATCGTCAAAACCTTTGCTTCCATTACCGTACGTGGCTGCAGAAGATGCATAAATCAGTCTTTTGTTATTTTCCCCACACCAGTCCCAAATTTTTATTGGCAAATTAATATTATTTTCAGCTACCAGGTTTATATTTTCTTCAGTGGTTGAGGAAATGGCTCCTAAATGAAGAATCGTATCTATCTCTTTTTTGTGTTTATTTAAAAAATGTAATAAATTTTTTGGATGAACAATTTTGCGAGAATTTCTTTTCTTAAGATTCTTTTCTTTTTGGATATTAATATAATCACAAATGACTATTTTGTCTCGGCTGTTTCTTTCCAAAGTCGCGGCCAAATTTGACCCTAAAAAACCAGCCCCTCCAGTGATCAGTAACATTTTATCTCTCGTAAACTTTTAAGATTGAGTTTTTTGACTATAATATAACAAATATTAATTTAGTTTAATAAAATTTAATCTTAACATCCATACATGCAAAAAAAGAATCAACTTTTTGATGATTTGGCGAAGCTTACAAAAGGCTATGTCTCTATATTGGGCGAATTCAAAGATGAGCTAGAACATTTTGTTTCTAGTAAATTTAAGAAGTTAGTTATCGATATGAAGTTGGTTAATAGAGATGATTTTGAGGTTGTTCAGGAAATGTTGGCTGAAATTAGAAAAGAGCAAAAAAGAATCGCTAAGAGATTAAGTGATTTGGAGGCAAAATTAAAAAAAAATAAATTTCGCCGTTAGATTATTGCTTTCAGTAATATAAATTTTGATATCGATAACTAAATCTGTTGTTTGAATAAAATCAATTTGGCAATCCACTATATATAGTATACTATAGACTGAATAATCCTTTATGTTGTGTCTTAGGCAGACTAGGAGGGAAAATGGCGGTTCAGTCTTTAGAAAATGATTATGCTAAGAGAAATCCTTTAGACTTATTAGAAGAGATTATTAGGCAAAATAAGTGGCCTTTTTCAAGGACTAGTGAAAAGGAGTTGGTTGTTAGATTCTCAGGAAATCTTTGTGAATATAACTTGTGTTTTGGTTGGATTAGCAGTTGTAACTCAATGCAGTTTTCGTCGTCTTATGATTTAAAAGTACCAAAAAGGAAAATTGAAAAAGTCGCTTTATTGATGTGCCTTATCAACGATAGGCTCATTATGGGTAATTTTAACCTTAATTCTACCCAAGGAGAGTTGTCTTATAGGTATACCATTCCACTAAGAGGCCTCCAAAGTGCGAGCGTTGAACAATTAGAAGATATTATTGATTATGCTTTATCTGAAAGCGAAAGATACTATTCCTCTTTTCAGTATATTATTTGGGGAGAAGGGGATCCTAGAAATGCGTTGCAGTCCGCAATATTAGAAACAGTTGGTGAAGCCTAAAAAAAACAAAAATAATATACTTTTAATTGGTTGTGGCGAGATGGGAACTTCTCTTTTGAGAGGTTTTCTCTCCTCTTCGTGTTTACCCAAGAATATTCAAGTAGTTGAAAAACACATAGCTCAAGCAAAAAAGATTAAAAAACATTTTCGAGTAAAAGTTATCAACAGTATCGAGTCTATAGAGAATAATTTTGTTCCTAAAATTGTCATTTTTTCTATTAAACCTCAAATTATGGATAGAGTGCTTCCTAATTATAAAAATTATTTAGAAAAATGGAAAAGGAGTAATCCGTTAGTAATTAGCCTAGCTGCTGGTTATAGGCTTAATAATTTAAGGAAAATTTTTGGGACGAATTATAATTTTATTCGCATAATGCCCAACCTTCCAGTTGAATATCAGCAAGGAATTATAGGGGCCTTTGCTAAAAAGAAGTTAAGTCATAGGCATAGGTCATTATGTGAGATACTTTTTGCTTCGCTAGGATATTTTGTTTGGGTTCAGAACGAGAGAACCTTAGATTCATTAACTGCTTTTTCTGGAAGTGGCCCTGCTTACGTATTCTATTTCTGTGAATGTTTAGAGAAGGCTGCTCTAGAGCTTGGATTTAATTCTAAAATGGCTTTTTATATGTCTAGGTTCTTAATTCTTGGATCATCTTCTATTTTAGAAAAGTCTGATCAAAGCTCCGAATATTTAAGAAAGAGAGTGACTAGTCCTCGAGGAACTACTGAAGCGGCAATTAAGGTTCTTTTAAAGGGAAAAAGATTCGAAAAAATAATAAGAAAGGCAATTTTTGCAGCAAGATCGAGAGCAAAAAAACTTTCAAAATAATTTTATTATTTCTAAATTGGCAATGATATTAGCACCCTAAGCCCCCCTAGGTTAGAATCTTTTAAATAAATTTCACCACCGTGGGAATTTATAATATCTCGCGCTATGCTTAGACCCAGACCTACACTTCCTTTATCAAGATTTCTCGAAGAATCTAGGCGAAAGAATGGTTTAAAAACGTCATCTCGAGATTCTTTTGGAATTCCGATTCCATCATCATCGATAGTAATTTCTATACCGCCAGCGGTTTCCTTAGATCTTATTTCAATATTTTTTGCATACCGAAAAGAATTATTTAAAATATTATTTATGCAGCGCTTAAAATTGTTTTCTCGCAAAGATATTTTTAAATTTGTGTTCGTTTCGAGAGAAATTCTAACATTTTCTTTTTTTAAGTTAGAAACCATTGATCTTAAGAAATCATCAAGATTTTTGACAACTGTTCTCTCAGATCCTTCTCCCCTAGCGAATGATAGATATCCGTCAATCATTTTTTTCATCTCAAAAATATCGCTTGAGAGGTTATTTTTATCGGGGTCATTTTCTTTCATCAGTTCAATTTCTAGCTTCATTCGAGTTAAGATAGTATTTAAGTCATGAGATACACCCGCTAGCATTTCTGTCCTTTGTTTCATTTGCCTTTGGATTCGTGTTTTCATATTTTGAAATGCCGCAGATGCTAATCGTACTTCTCTTGCGCCACCTGAACTAAAATTGGTTATATTTTTTCCTTTACCAAAATTATTTGCAGCAATGGCTAATCTTCGGATTGGACGAATCTGATTCCGCATAAAAATAGTTGCAATTGCGAAGAGTAAAAGAGAGGATCCAAACATCCACAAGATGAAAATGTATGTTGTCGATGAAAAAAGCATTTTTTTATTAGTTAAAAAACTTATTACACCATCCTCTAGTTGAATCTGTATTTCAACCAATTCCTCATATGTATCTCCATCGATATAGTGGGGCATTCCAACTCTCTCTTTTACTGCTTTAGCGAGTGAACGCTCCAACATTCCTTTATTTATTTTTTGTTTTATTGTTTCGTTTTTTAAGAATTTAACTTTCATACCGGTCTTTCCCTCAACTAGAAGAAAAATTTCCTCTCTCTCTTGTTGTTCCTGGTTCTTTACAGTATCAATAATAATGGCAATTTCTCCTGCTAATGATCCCGATAATCTTTTAGACATTGTTTGCCAATGACGGTCAAAAAAGATAAAGGTTGTTATAATTTGTAGCAGTATAAGAGGGGCTACAATGATTAATAATGATCTTCCTAATAAAGATTTCGGTAAAAGATTTTTGATCATTTCAAAGCTCCTAGTCAGTCCTGAGGATATAGCCTTTATTTCTAATTGTTTGTAAGTGAATCGGTTTTTTAGGGCTTACTTCAATTTTTTGTCTTAAGCGGGCAATCTTTACATCTATTGATCGCGCATTTTTTGGAAGAATTCCTTTTTGGGAAAGTTCTTCTCTTGAAACAGGTTTCCCGGAGTGATTTGCAAGATATTTTAGCAAATTGATTTCGCTAGTAGTAAGATAAACATTCTTGCCATCAATATTGAGTGTTTCCTTATTTATATCAAAACAGTATTGTCCGAATTTTATTTCTCGTCGAGCTTTGTTTTGAGATGAAACATTTCTTTTTAAAATATTTTTTATTCTAAAGACCAATTCCTTTGGCTCAAAAGGCTTAGTAAGGTAGTCATCTACACCAATCTCAAAACCAGCAATACGATCATCACTTTCGGCCATTGCGGTTAATAGTAAAATAGGAACGGAGCTAACCTTTTTCAAAGATTGTGCCAGACTTATGCCGCTTTCTCCAGGCATCATTACATCAAGAACAATTAGATCATAAATAAAGTTATTCAGCTGTTTCCTTGCTTCTGCAGAAGAAGCTGTTGATGTAACCCAAAATCCATTTTCGGAGAGATACCTGGTTAATAGATCTCTAATCCGCTTATCATCATCTACAACGAGGATATGAAATCTTTTTTCCATAGTCTTAGTGGCTTAATTTTACTTTATAATTTGTTTTATTATACATGATAATATATGTAAAATTACAGAAATATAAATTTTGATCTTTTTGTAAAAATGATTCCATTTGACAATAGGGAGGGCTTTATTTGGTTCAACGGAAAAACCGTTCCGTGGGAGGAATGTAAGATCCATGTTTTGTCCCATGGACTTCATTACGGTAGCTGTGTTTTTGAGGGACTTAGGGTTTATGATGGCCATGTTTTCAAATTAGAGTTACACGTAGATCGATTAATTCACTCAGCTCATGTTCTTGGTTTTGATATTCCTTATACTAAAAAAGAAATTAACTCCGCGATTCTGGAAATTGTTTCTATCCAAAAGATTAAAGATGGATATGTTCGGCCTGTTGCTTGGAGAGGAAGCGAAATGATGGCAATTTCAGCTCAAAAAACTTCTATTCATATGGCTATTGCTACTTGGCCATGGCCTTCTTATTTTTCTCCAGAGTTAAAATTAAAAGGCATCAGACTCAAAATATCTGATTGGTCTAGACCAGCTCCCAATACAGCACCGATTGATAGTAAGGCCGCCGGGCTTTATATGATTTGTACTCTAAGTAAGCATAATGCGGAAAAGGAAGGTTTCGATGATGCGTTAATGTTAGATTATCGTGGGCAAATTGCAGAAGCTACCGGAGCTAACTTTTTTATGGTTAAAAAAGGTGAACTATACACCCCTTTACCCGATTGTTTCCTCAATGGCATTACCCGCCAGACAGTTATTGAATTAGCAAAAAAAAATAATATTGAGGTCCATGAGACAACCATTAAGCCCGATGATCTATTGGAGGCGGAAGAAGCATTCATAACAGGTACGGCTGTCGAAATAACACCGGTTCGCGAGATTGATGATTATAAATTTAAGATTGGCACAACTACTGTTAGGCTAATTGATTTGTATGATAAATTAATCGAGAAAGAAAAGAGTCAGGCGTGAGCGATGCTATCTAACTACTAATTTTTCCATTCTGTTGCTTTCCGGAAGTCATCTCTTCGAGATTTTACCCAGAGACCGCTACTCGGACTTCTTTCCTCTTTCCAAATAGGGGCTTTAATTTTTAGCCAATCTATAATGAACTCACAGCTTCCAAAGGCACTCTTTCTATGCTTTGATGCGGTTGCAACTAGAACAATCCTATCTCCAGGTTTCAGTAGACCATACCTATGGATAATAATTACGTCCTCTAATTTCCATTTGTTTCTCGCTCTTTCTTCAATCTTGGCAATTTCTTTTTTTAACATCTTAGAATATTGTTCAATTTTCATTGAAACTAATCTTTTACCTTTAGATCTTTCTCTTACCAGACCAACAAAAGATACGATGGCACCAATATCTTTTTTGCTATTTGATAGTCTTTTGATTTCAATCTGCGGATTAAAGTCTTTTTTTTGAATTTTGATCATTTAACCTCCTGTTACTGGAGGAAAGAGCGCGATCTCATCATTTTTCTTTATGGGGTGATTTAGGGCAGTATGCTCAAAGTTAATCGCCATTCTAATAACCTTTTTGTTCTTTAGTGCATCAGCATGTTTTGGACCTTTGGTTTTTAAAAAATCCACTAGATCTGATCCATTTTTTACGTTTTTCGGTAAAATGACAACTTCCTTGTCTTTTCCAATTTTAGTCCTGATCCATGAAAAATATAAAATTTTCATTTTAAAACCTCACTGAAAGGTAGGAAATCCACTAACATTCCTTTCTTAACATGATCTATGTTTTCTGAAAGTTCGACAAGTCCATCAGCATTTACCATAGAAGATAATATACCAGAGCCATCTCGTGGATATTTTTGTGCTCTGATCTTTCCATCCCCTCCATTTATCAACGTTACTCGTAACCACTCGCGTCTGCCTCTTTTCTTTTTGTAGTCAAAACCAGATTGAATTTTATATAAATGTGGTTTAAAGGACCTTAAACCGGAAAATTTTAGAAGAGCGGGTTTAGCAAAAATCATGAAAGTCACAATGACAGAAACAGGATTTCCAGGAAGGCCAATAATTTTTGCCTTTTTTATGTTACCTAGAGCGATAGGTCTACCTGGCTTAATTGCAACTCTCCAGAAGTGAATTTTTCCTAGCTTTTTAATTGATCGGTAAACATGATCTTCATCTCCAACCGAGACTCCACCAGAGGTAATAACAAAATCAAATTTTTTTGCAGCACTGCTTAAAGCAGCAAGTGTCTTTTTATAATTATCCGGAAGCAGTCCCAGATCATTTATCTCGCATTGTAATTGTTTGGTCAGTGAGATAAGGGAATATCGATTAGAATTATAAATTGATCCAAACTTTAGTTTCTTTCCCGGCTCTTGAATCTCATCTCCCGTTGAAAAAATTGCCACGCGAACTTTTTTATAAACTTTAAGCCTTATTTTTCCGACAGATGCCGATAATCCAATTTCCTGCGGTCTAAGCTCACTCCCTTTCAATAAAACTTTTTCTCCAGATTTTATATCTTCTCCTCTAAGTCGATAATTAGACCCCTTTTTATGCCCTGGTTGAATCAGCACTTGATTCTTCATGATCTTACAGTCTTCTTGCATAATTATTGTATCAGGGCCTTTGGATTTTTCGGCTATTGGAGCGCCTGTTAAAACTCTGTATGCGCAACCTCTTTTAAATTTCTTTCTTAAAGGATGACCGGCGGTGACTATTCCTGCTATAGGCAATAGTGTTTCCTCATTTTGTTTAAGATCATTAAAATAAACAGCATATCCATCTACCGCTGCATTATCGTATCCCGGGACATCAATTTTTGAGGTTATATTTTCTGCGAGCACCCTACCCAATGCTTTTTTTATAGAGATGGTTTCTGATCTCGTGGTGGGGGAAATTTTCTGTAAGAGAATTTTTTTAGCATCGACTGTTTTTAATAGTTTTCCCTTAAAACTAAAGCAGTCATTTTTTATTTTTTTCATGAAGAATGCTCTTATAAACCACACCGATTGATTATAAAATCGGCTATTCCTTTTATGTCAGAGAAGTCAAGCTTTGGTATATCAGCTTCTGGCATTTCACAATCCGATACTATGGCTACAATTGAATTATCATTATTAAATAACGTTGGTTTCTTCAGAGCATTTCTGAATATTTCTATTTTAGTGTGGTTTAAATTTTTAAAACCTTCAACTAGAACTAAGTCAACTTCTTCCATGCGAGATATTAAGGTATCAATATCGGCCTCTTTTTTATTTTCTCTATCTTCATGAATAAGGGCCCATTTTTGTGAAGAACCAACCAACACTTCTGTTGCTCCCGCAAGACGATGTGAATGGCTGTCTTTTCCAGGTTTATCAATATCAAACGAATGATGAGTATGCTTGATTGTGGATACTTTGCGTCCCCTATTGATAATTTCGGGGATCAGCTTTGTAATGAGTGTTGTTTTTCCGCTACCGCTCCAACCAGCTATTCCAAAAACCTTCATGCAATGAACCTACGTTTTATTATTCTTTTAAAATATACTTTATTCCTACTTTTAGATAATTATAACCCGTGAAAATTGTAAAAACAGCTGCTAACCAAATACCTATTTCACCAATTAGCACAGTTTCAATAAATTCCGGACCCTCATCACCGATAATTAAAAAGCCGAGGGCAATCATTTGAATAGCAGTTTTCCATTTTGCGATTCTTAATACGGGAAGCTTTTTTCTAACTTGAGCTAGAAATTCCCTTAATCCTGAAACTAGGATTTCACGAAAGAGAATTATTAAAGCAGGCAAGATCGCAGATCCGGTGATTCTATCATCAGCAACCAACATTAAGATTACCGTTGCGACTAATAACTTATCAGCAACCGGATCTAAGAATATACCAACTTTCGATATCTTTTTCTGGGATCGTGCGATATATCCATCAAAAAAATCTGTAATTCCTGCTATAGAAAAGATTATTAGCATTAGCCATCTATTACCATCGAAGAGAAATAGTAATACAATTATCGGAATGACTATGATTCTCGAAAGCGTCAATATGTTTGGTAGATTTTGATACATTACTTTTGCAATCTTTATACGTGGTCATGAAAATGATTAAAAATCATTTCCGCAGTTTTTCTATTTATACCATTAATCTTTTTCAGATCTAATATTTTAGCTTCAGAAACACCCTGTAGAGAACCAAAGTACTGAAGTAGTATTTTTTTTCTTTTTAAGCCCACTCCGCTAATCTTGTCAAGTTCGGATTTATATAAGGATTTTGATCTTTTTTGTCTGTGACTGGTGATTGCAAATCTGTGGGCCTCGTCCCTTAGTCTTTGCAGATAATATAAAGTCGGACTTTTTGGATCTAAACTGAATGTTTTACTATTAGAAGAAAAAAATCTTTCTTTTCCCTCATTTCGCTTTAAGCCTTTTGCCATTGCAACCATAGGTATGTTTTTAATTTTTAAATCTCTTAATGTTTTTAATGCTACAGAGAGATGACCTTGACCACCATCGATTAAAATTAGATCTGGCCAGGATTTGGACGCTCTATCGGGATCCTCGGTTAAAATTCTTTTAAATCTCCGGGTCAATACTTCCCTGAACATTGCGTAGTCATCACTTGTTCTTTGTTTTAACAAGGGAGTAATTTTTCCTATGTTATATTTCCGATATTCCTTTTTTACAAAACCTTCTTTGTTCGCAACGATCATTCCACCTACGGGTTCCGACCCGGCTATATGGCTATTATCATACACTTCTATTCTTTCGGGTGTTTTGTCTAACTTAAATATCTCGACAATTCTTTCTAATGATATTTTGTTTGATTCGATTCTCGATAATTTTTTAGCAAGGGCTTCTTTGGCTTCATCCTCGAGCCGGAGAATCATGTTACGTTTTTCACCCTTTCTTGGGAACATCAGATGAATTTTTTTACCCTTTCTTATTTTCATAGCTTGCTCAAGTAATCTTGGATCTTGTAGTTTGTGGTTAACGTAAATTTTTTTCGGCATGGGATGGGAGGCATAAAATAGGGAAATAAAGGCTGCTAAAACGTCCTCTACTTTTTCGTCACTACCATGTTTTGGAAAATATGATTTACTTCCATAATTACTACCATCTCGAAAAAAGGATACTTGGATACATGTAATTCCCCCTTTTTGTAGTCCCGCTAAAATATCAATGTCTTCGATTTCATCAATACTTGATCTACGCAAAATCTGTACTTGTCTTAGTGCCTTGATTCTATCTCTGTAGACAGCAGCCTTCTCATATTCTTTATTTTCACTAGCTGATTGCATTGCGATTCCTAATTTTTCCTGAATAGTCTGATTTTTTCCTGCGAGAAAGGATGCTGTTTCTTTGACTAGGGAGCTATATTCTTTGTGACTAATTAGGTTAACACAGGGGGCAGAGCAGCGCTTTATCTGATGAAGTAAGCATGGTCTTTTACGGTTTCTGAAAGTATTATCAGTACATGTCCTCAAAAGAAAAGCTTTTTCTAGAGTAACAATAGTTTCATTTACGTCCTTTGTTGAAGGGAAGGGACCAAAATAATGACCTTTCTTGATTCGTTGACCTCTGTATTTCAATAATTGGGGCCATTTATGGTCGTTCCTGAGAAGAATATATGGAAATGATTTATCGTCTCTCAGTAAAATATTAAAAGGTGGTTTTAGTTTTTTAATTAAATTACTTTCTAGCAATAATGCTTCCGCCTCGGAGTTAGTTGTAACTGTTTCTATCGATTTAATCAGAGAAATCATTCTTTGCATTCTGATCGATAATTGATTCTGACGTAGGTAGCTTTTAACTCTTTTTTTTAAATTTTTGGCCTTTCCGATATAAAGCGTTTTGCCTTGGGATCCTTTCATATGATAAATGCCAGGTTTGTTTTGTAAAAACGTTGTCGTTTTGTCGATTATTTGGATTCCTGACGAGGATGAATCGTGATCTTTCTTCATGGTTTTGTGTAATTATCCTTGGATATGCTTCTTTATATCATTTAAATAGGTTTAATCATAATGTTCGTGACTCAATCATTTCATTAAATTTTACCAAAGTTCTTCAAGAATCTTGCGAATTTTTTTAGCTAAGTTATTGAAAAAAACCTAAACAAGCAATCTATCCCCTAAATTTGTGGATAACCCTGTTAATAAGATGACCTTTTTGCTCAGAGTCCTTTACGGAATAACGACTTTGATTGATTGCACAAAAAATGAGCATATTTATTAAGTGCTTGATATAGAACGTATCTATTAAATCTTTTTTTATTTTTCTCTAACAAATATGACTTAAGCTTTACATGTATTGGCAAAAAAATGTTATTTTTTTTTATTGTTGATAAAATCTAGATCATTTTTATTCCAACGTAAATGTTGCCCACTATCAGTAGCGATCATCTGTCCAGTAATGGTATGGTTGGAGAGTAATAAATCAATAGCATTGCAAATATCTTGAGTTTTAATTCTTTTTTTTAGTATTGTCGATCGCACTTGACGATCGAAGCCTTTTTTTGTTTGATATTTGCTTGGGAAAGTAGGCCCTGGTCCAACGGCATTAACTCTGATTTTTGGCGATAAAACCATGGCAAGGGTTTTAGTTAGAGTCCAAAGTCCGGTTTTACTTATTGTGTACGATGTAAAATAAGGAGTCAAATTCCAAACACGCTGGTCAATGATATTTATAATGTTTCCCGAAACACTTTTTGGTAACTGCTTCTCAAATTTTTGTATTAGCAGTAGTGGTGCGCGTAGATTTATATTTATGTTTAAGTCCCATGTTTTTTTTGTCAAAGATTTTAAGCTGTCTATCTCAAAATTAGATGCATTGTTTATTAAACATGTGATTAGGCCGAATTTTCGTTTCGCTTCTTGAACTAAGTTTTCTATTTCTTCCTCGACATTGAGATTAGCTTGTATACATTTTGCCCTCCCTCCCTGTTTTTTTATTAACTTTTCAAGCTGAAGAGCTTCCTGTTTCGATTTATGAAAATGTATTGTAACTGCCCACCCCTTTTTCGCAAGATGTAGAGCAATTCCCTTACCGATTCTTTTTGCGGCTCCCGTTACAATAACATTTTTTTTGTTAGATATCTTTCTTTACTCCCTGAATATTATTTCTTTATCTTGATTGTTTTAGGATAACATGATGGCACAACACAAAAACTTTTACTAACGTTCTTAACATGATATGACTTACAAACATCGTCCTCTGTTAATATCCTTGAAGTGCTGCAGTCTTTATTTGTTACAATGCTAAGGGCGTGATCACTCATTGTTTTATTTGTTGTTCCTAGCAAAACGAGATCCGCGCCACTTTTAATATATCCGACCTGTCCGCATCCAGAAAACAAGAGTAAAGCTATGATGATATATTTTCTATTCATCGCTATTTAATTTTTTAAAAAATTTGTTGATATTATCCCAAGATTACCAACTTCTATTCTTTTAATTTTGTCTCTTAATTTTGCGGCTTCTTCAAATTCAAGTTGACTGGCAGCTTCTAGCATTTCCTTCTCGAGTTCCTTTATTTGTTTTTTTACGCTCACAGTTTCTTGATATTCAAGATTTCGATTTCCAATTGTTACATGATCTTTTTCGTAGACGCTATCTAAAATATTGTTAATATTTTTTCTTATGCTTTCTGGAGTAATATTATTTTTTTTATTGAATATTTTTTGTTTTTCCCTTCGCCTGGTTGTTTCTTCAATTGCTTGTGTTATCGATTTTGTTTCGATATCCGCATAGAGTATAACCTTTCCCTCAATATTTCTAGCTGCACGGCCTATAGTTTGTATCAGAGAAGTTCTTGATCTCAGAAAACCTTCTTTGTCAGCATCTAAAATCGCTACGAGCGAGCACTCAGGTATGTCTAGACCTTCTCGCAAAAGATTAATGCCTACAAGCACATCAAATTTCCCCTCTCTTAGTTCGGTGATAATCCTAATTCTATCGATTGTGTCGATATCAGAGTGCATGTATTGCACGTTAATGCCCGCTTCGTTCATATAATCCGTTAAGTCTTCAGCCATTCTCTTTGTAAGAGTCGTAACCAAAGCTCTCTGTTTTTTTTTCGCAATTTTTTTACACTCTCCGATTAGATCATCAACCTGTGAGGAAGCTGGTCGTATTTCACATTCAGGATCGATCAGGCCAGTTGGCCTGATTATTTGCTCTACCAACCTTCCTTTTGATTTTTTTAATTCCCATTCGGCTGGAGTGGCGGATACAAATATAGTGTCTGGTCTAGTTGCGTCCCATTCTTCGAATTTTAATGGTCTATTGTCTAAGCAAGAAGGTAATCGAAAACCAAATTCCGATAGGGTTTCTTTCCGACTTCTGTCGCCCTTAAACATGCCATGTATTTGTGGAACCGATACATGAGATTCATCCACTATTAATAACGAATCTTTTGGAAAATATTCAAATAATGTTGGAGGTGGTTCTCCTGGTAGTCTGTGGGTTAAATGTCTGGAGTAGTTTTCTATTCCATTACATGTTCCGGTTGATTGTATCATCTCAAGATCAAAATTCGTTCTTTCCTCGATCCTTTGAGCTTCAAGAAATTTTTTATGACTCTTAAAATAATCTACTCTTTCATCGAGCTCCTTTCGGATTGTTTCAATAGCAGTTTTAATAGTTGGCTTGGTCGTCACATAATGGCTATTAGCATAAATCTTTATGCTTTCAAGATCCGCGTTCTTTTTGCCAGTCAAAGGATCAAATTCTATAATTTTTTCTATTTCATTATCAAAAAAAGATATTTTCCATGCTTGATCTTCGTAATGTGCAGGAAAAATTTCAATAATATCTCCCTTGACTCTAAAATTACCCCTTCGTAATTCGATGTTATTTCTTTGGTATTGAAGCTCTACGAATTTTCCTATTAACTCATTTCTGTTTATTATCTGTTTTTTTCGTAAATTTATGGTTAGCGACGAATATGTATCGGAATCTCCTATTCCGTAAATACATGATACGCTTGCTACAATTATTACATCTTGTCTTTCGAGTAACGATCTAGTTGCAGAATGGCGCATTCTGTCTATCTGTTCATTTATCGAAGATTCTTTTTCTATGTATATATCGCTTTTGGGAACATATGCTTCGGGTTGATAATAGTCATAATATGAGACAAAATATTCGACAGCATTCTCTGGAAAGAATCCCTTCATTTCTCCATATAACTGCGCAGCTAGAGTCTTGTTTGGCGCCATTATTAATGTCGGTTTTTTTAATTGTTTAATTGCATTTGCGACGGTGAAGGTTTTTCCCGATCCTGTGACTCCAAGCAAAACTTGATTTTTGTATTTTTTTTTATATTGATCGACTAATTTTTTTACAGCATTTGGCTGATCACCTGATGGCTTGAACTCTTTTGAAAGCTTAAAGGACATCTTGCACTAATTTTTTTAAACTAAAAATTGCTTATATGATTCAGTTGGTCTATGAAGTGAAATATTAAATTTATATATTTATAAACATTAAAGCTTAGTAACTAAATTGTAACTTAATAGTATATAATTTTTTGTTTCATTATGTCTTTTCTTGCAAATCGTTTAAAGCAGATAAAATCTTCTCCGACAATGGCTCTTTCAGCTAGAGTTACAAAACTTTTGGACGAGGGAAGGGATATTATAACTCTTGGGGCGGGTGAACCAGATTTCGATACGGCGGATAATGTAAAAGATTTTGCTAAAAACGCAATCGATCAGGGCGATACCAAATATACTGATGTTTCTGGTACGAAAGAGTTAAAAGAGGCAATTGCATTAAAATTTAAAAAAGATAATCAGCTGGAATTTTCAACAAGCCAGATTATAGCAGGTTGTGGGGGAAAGCATGTTATATTCAATGCTTTTATGGCAACATTAAATGAGGGTGATGAGGTTATTATACCCGCTCCTTATTGGGTATCGTACCCAGATATGGTCCTATTATTTGGTGGGAAACCAGTATATGTCGATTGTTCTGAAAAAAATAATTTCAAATTACAACCAGATGATCTTGCAAGAGTAATAACTGAAAAGACAAAATGGTTGATAATTAATTCGCCGTGTAATCCCACAGGAGCAGTTTATTCACAAGATGAGCTTAGTTCGTTATCAGAGGTTTTGCTAAAACATCCTAACGTGTTAGTTTTGAGCGATGATATCTATGAGCATGTAATTTATGATAATCTTAAATTTTATACAATTGCCCAAATTGAACCTAAGCTTACTAATCGCACCCTTACTATGAATGGGGTTTCAAAATCCTATGCGATGACCGGTTGGCGCATTGGTTTTGCTGGTGGGTCCCAAGAATTAATTAGCGCAATGACAAAAATTCAATCTCAAGGAACCTCAAGTCCTTCTTCTATAAGTCAAGCGGCTGCAGTTGAAGCATTAAATGGTGATCAATCTTATGTTAAGGAACGTAGTCTTAGCTTTATGAAAAGGAGAGATTACGTAGTTAAATTTCTGAACGAATCTCCCGGCATAAATTGTCTTAATGCCAGCGGAACGTTTTATGTTTATCCTTCTTGTGGTGACTTGATTGGTAAGAAAACGACTTCTGGTAAAGCGATTATGTCGGATGAGGACCTTGCGATGTATTTATTAGAAGAAGCCGAAGTTGCAGTCGTGCCCGGAGGAGCGTTTGGATCATCCCCATTTTTTAGAATTTCATTCGCAACATCTATGAAGAAGTTAGAAGAGGCTTGCGAGAGAATAAAATCTGCTGTTAGCAACTTAAGCTGATAAAGTTTCTTTGAATGAAAATTTTGATTTTGGGTTCTGGTGGTGTGGGTGGTTACTTCGGAGCAAAATTAGCTATTTCTGGAGCCGATGTCAGTTTCGTTGCAAGAGGAAAACACTTTCACAGTATTTCGAAAAAGGGTTTAAGACTTCAAAGCTCATTAGGAAATATAATTATCAAACGAACCTCTGTCTTTGAAAGTTCCAGGGACGCTGGTATCGCTGATGTTGTTATGAATTGTGTTAAGATGTGGGACCTAGAGGACGCATCTTATGATTTAAAATATAACTTGGACAAGCAATCTATAGTTATACCTTTCCAAAACGGTATAGATTCAGAAAAAATTCTTTGCAAAACTCTTGGCAACAATCATGTTGTTGGCGGTCTTGCGCATATCTCTTCGAAGATTTCAAAACCAGGGGTTATCGATCATAACGGAAAATTAGCAAAATTAATTTTTGGAGTTATAAAAGAAAACAAATCTAGATCGACCTTAGCCAGTATAGAAAAATTTAAGAAATTATGCCTCAAGGCAAACATAGATACCCATATTTCTGGAAATATTTCTTTGGAGATTTGGAAAAAGTTTATTTTCCTGGTTGCGTTTAGTGGCGTGACAACTCTAACCAAAAAACCGATAGGGTTAATAAGATGCAATAAAGATCTCAGAGACTTTTTTTATTTAGTGATGGAGGAGGTATTTGAGATTGCAGAAAAATTTGGGATTCGCTTTAAGGAAAATCCATTAGCAAATTGGGAAAGAATAATTGATGCTATGCCCTTTAATTATAGGGCCTCTATGTATGAAGATTTGCGAATGGGGCGGAAATTAGAATTGCCTTGGTTATCATTAAGAGTTGTACAATTAGGTAGACAATTAAAAGTTAATACACCAAAGAATTTAGAAATTGTTAGAGGTTTAGAATCCTATATTGACGGAAAATCCTAGTCTTCGGCTAAAAATTTTTCAGCTTCAAGTGCGCTCATGCAGCCGAATCCTGCTGCTGTTACCGCTTGACGGTATATCTTGTCCATTACGTCTCCGGCCGCAAATACGCCAGGTACACTTGTTGAGGTCCCATATTTTGATGTGATAATATATCCATCACTATCAGTTTCTACTTGTCCTTTAAAAATTTTTGTAGCTGGATCATGGCCGATTGCTATAAATAATCCATCAATCTTTAAATCTCTTGTTTTTTTGGTTTTAAGATTTTTTAATTTAACGCTTGTTACTTTTGGAGGATCTTCTTTCCCAATCACCTCTTCAACTATATTATTCCATAAAATTTCTATTTTTTTATTTTTAAAGATTCTGTCTTGTAAGATTTTCTCAGATCTCAGGCTGTTTCGTCTGTGAATTAAATAAACTTTTTTCGCGTGATTTGTTAAATATACTGCTTCTTCAGCAGCAGTGTTTCCACCGCCTATTACAGCAACTACCTTGTTTTTGAAGAAAAAACCATCACAGGTTGCGCATGCAGAAACGCCATGACCTTGAAATTTTGTTTCACTGGATAGCCCTAACCAACGAGCATTAGCCCCAGTAGCAATAATTAATGTTTTGCTAGTATAGATTGTTCCCGAATCCCCATAACAGGTGAAGGGTTTTTTTGATAGGTCCACTCGCGTAATATGATCATTATAAATTTTAGCACCGACATTTTCTGCTTGCTTTTTCATCTCTTCCATTAGCCATGGTCCCTGGATAATTTTTGAAAAACCAGGATAATTTTCAACATCAGTTGTGATGGTCAGCTGCCCACCTGACTGTGATCCGGATATAATAACTGGAGAAAGATTTGCTCTTGCGGCATAAATAGCAGCGGTATAACCAGCCGCTCCAGATCCAACAATAATAACTTTTGAGTGATGATTTTTTTTGGTCTTTTTTATCACCTAAACATTCCAGTCGGTTTCAAATGTTACATAGTTGATTTGTATAGATCTTCTTTCTTTTATGATCTCTTTTTTTTCAAGACCGTGCAATGTATTTTTTCCTCTAGTGAACATATAACCATAATTATGTTTGTAAGGCACTGTCTTGGAAATTTTTAGATCTGATGTATAAAAATCAGTTCCGAGATTCTCAGATTCCTTATATGGATTTGCATATAAGAGCATGGACATTAATTTTTCCTTAATATCAGTATGAGGTTCTAACCAAAAACCATTCCTGTCAGCAATAATTTCAATCCTTAGAAAAGATCCACTCAAATCTTTATTTAATATAGATCCTAAATATCTAACAGATTCATTATTTAGCAATTCATCTACAAGTAATTTTAATGCTGGATGTTGATGAATATTATTTTTATCTAAATAATAACGGAGTGTCCCATCCAAACCATCTCCGGTTTTATCAGCCGCTCTTGTTCCATCGTAAAGTCTGGGGGCATCAGATATTTTCGTTTGACAAATCTCTTTGAGCATTTCTTCAGAAAGTGGTTTATCAATTTCCCAATGAGTAAAAGGATCAAGAATTTTTCTAGAGTTATTTTTTATCGCATTGATTAATGTCATAAAACTACTTTATTAAATCTTGTTTTAATTTGACTGGCAATTATTTTTGTGTCGTTTGGAATTTTGTATGTCCATTTTTCTAAAGAGTCATTTAATGGCTTGGCGTAGCCCCTTTTATACACCATTTCGTGAAATTTTTTGATTCTTTTTGATTTGCCTTCATATTGAAACAAATAAACTGGTTTCCCAGTGGCGCAGGCTTCACTAATCATAGAAACTGACTCACATGTTACAATAATCGTGTCTGCTGAAGATAGTATTCCAAGGTAAGGGTTCGCACTTCTCTGATTCCAAACATATTTTGGTATTTTTTTAAGGCTATTTTTTATGAGCTTTACAAACTCTTCCCCTGTTCTTCTAGATGAAGAAATAGCAAAGCTACACCCCGTCTTGTTATGTAAATCTTTTAGTTTGCTGATGAGTTCCGTTAGATTTGATTGATTAAATTTATGGCTCTTACTTGATCCACCCACGAGGACACCAACTATTGGTTTAGGTAATACTGAGAATCTTCGATTAAAGTCCGCTTTATTTTTTTTTAATAACTTTGGTGTAATGTGATGGATAGCACAATCTGAAAGTAAGACATTTTTTCCGGTTACTCCATCATGCTTTGGAATAATCACCAAATCAAAATCTCTTAAATTAGTTCTTGGATTCTGAATATGAATCGTAAAAATCTTTTCTTTACTTATTTTTTTTATCGCCTTTGAGATGATTGCTCCCATTCTTCCACAGCTAATTAATATTTTTGGCCATGGCGGGCTAATTGATGCAGTTTTTGCTGACAAATAAGTAAGAGCAGGAAAGCATAATTGTGCAGGAAGATATTTCCAGGGAAAGCGCAGATCCACTTTCTTAAAGGTAAATTTTAAGTCTAATGCTTTTGCTAAACCTAAACATTGATTTTCCATTCCCGCAAAACCTTCTGTTACTAACCAACATGTCCTGTTTCTTAATTTATTTGGCATTTTTAAAATAGAGGTATCATTTAAGAAATATGTGATTGCAATGATTTTATTTTTAGATCCCCATTCTTTATGGCTTCTATTGCATCTACAGCAGCGCTGGCTCCTGCCACAGTCGTATAATAAGGGATATTTTTTTTGAGCGTTGTTCTTCTCAAAGAAAAACTATCAGCAATTGATCCAACTCCTTCAGTTGTATTTATGACCAACTGAATCTTATTTTCTTTCAATGCGTCTACAACATTCGGGGATCCTTCATAAACTTTTTTAATTTCCTTAACCTTAATATTTTTCTTTTTTAGATATTGTGCTGTTCCTTTTGTTGCAGAAAGAATGAAGCCAATATTTATTAACTTTCTGCATGATTTAGCTATAGATACCTTGTCTTTGTCTTTGACAGAGATAAAGGCTGTTCCAGAAATTGGTAAGTTGGTTCCGCTACTAATCTGTGCCTTTGCAAAAGCAATAGAAAAATTTTTATCTATTCCCATAACTTCTCCAGTGGATTTCATTTCTGGCCCAAGTATTAAATCTACCCCCGGGAATCTAGCAAAAGGAAAGACAGATTCTTTTACAGAAATATGTTTGGGCGTAGAAAATTTTAGTTTTTTAAAATTAATTTTTTCTCCTACCATAACTTTTGTTGCAAGCTTTGCTATTGGAATTCCGGTGGCTTTTGAGACAAATGGCACTGTACGACTTGCTCTGGGGTTTACTTCTAGGATGTATATTTCTTCATCTTGTATGGCAAATTGGATATTCATTAATCCTATTACATTTAAGGCTTTTGCTAGTGCTACGGTTTGACTTTTTATTTTCTTTATTTGGGTATCTGATAGAGATCTTGGAGGCAATGAACAAGCTGAATCACCTGAATGTATTCCAGCTTCTTCTATGTGTTCCATTATTCCTGCAATATAAACATTTTTCCCATCCGACAATGCATCTACATCTATTTCAATTGCGTCTTTTAAATATCTGTCAATTAGTACGGGACTATTTCCGGAGACCTGAACAGCTTCATCAATATAACTCTTAAGTAATTTCTCTTGATGAACTATTTCCATAGCTCTTCCACCAAGAACGTATGATGGACGAATGATAATTGGAAACCCAATCTCTCTGGCTATTGCTATGGCTTCTTTTTTGCTCTTTGCAATTCCATTTCTGGGTTGTTTGAGGTTGATTTTTAGAAGCAGTTCTTTAAATCTTTTTCTATCTTCTGCTAAGTCTATAGCATCGGGAGATGTACCAAGTATAGGTATTTTCGATTCCTTTAATGCCTTACATAATTTAAGTGGGGTTTGTCCTCCAAATTGCACAATGATTCCGAGCAGGGTTCCTTTTGATTTCTCTTTTTTTGCTATTTCGAGGACGTCTTCTTCTGTTAGTGGTTCGAAGTAGAGTTTATCAGAGGTGTCGTAATCCGTAGATACGGTTTCTGGGTTGCAATTAACCATTATTGATTCAATTCCTATCTGTTTTAGGGCATATGATGCATGAACGCAGCAATAATCAAATTCAATTCCTTGCCCAATTCTATTTGGGCCACCTCCCAAAATTATCACTTTCTTTTTTTGGCTTGGCTTGCTTTCGCAGCCTTTTATTTGTGAGAAAGTATTCTCTTCGTATGTCGAATACATATAAGAGGTTGTAGAAGGAAATTCGGAAGCACATGTATCGACTCTTTTAAAAATTGGGCTTACTTTTAACCTCTCTCTTAATTTTTTTACTATTTTTTCTTCGGATCCTCTTATCTCGGCTATTTTTTTATCAGAGAAGCCCAAAGATTTGACTCTTATCATGAGCTCTCTATTGAGGGGAATCCTTTTATTCTTGAGAATCTTTTCTGTGTCTGTGATTATTTTTAATTGCTCAATGAACCATTTATCGTATTTAGTTATTTGTTGTATCTTTTCTATACTTAGCCCTGATCTGAGCGCTTGAGCAATTCTGAAAATTTTATCAGGTGAATTTTGTTTCAATAGATGAAAATTTTTTCTTTTTGAAAAATTGTTCTTTATTTTATCTAAACCATTAAACCCAGTTTCCATTGATCTGAGTGCCTTTTGCAGAGATTCAGGAAATGTACGCCCTATAGACATTACTTCCCCAACTGATTTCATTGAGGTGGTAAGAAGAGGCTCGGTTCCTGGAAATTTTTCGAAAGCAAAGCGCGGAATCTTAGTTACAATGTAATCAATTGTTGGCTCAAAAGATGCTGGGGTAGTTTTTGTAATGTCATTAGTTAATTCATCTAACGTAAAACCAACAGCAAGTTTCGCAGCTATTTTTGCTATTGGAAATCCTGTGGCTTTAGAAGCCAGTGCGGAAGATCTTGATACTCTCGGATTCATTTCAATTATCACCATTTTTCCATCCTTGGGATTAATGGCAAATTGAACATTTGATCCTCCTGTTTCGACGCCAATCTCTCTAAGAACCGAGATTGATGCATTTCGCATTAATTGATATTCTTTATCAGTTAATGTTAGGGCCGGTGCTACCGTTATGGAGTCTCCAGTATGAGTGCCCATGGGATCTACATTTTCAATTGAACAGACAATAATACAATTATCATTCTTATCTCGCACCACCTCCATTTCGTATTCCTTCCATCCAGCGACAGATTCTTCAATTAAAACTTCGCGAGTTGGAGACGCATCTAGACCCTTGGAGACTATTCTTTCGAATTCTTTTTTATTATTAGCAATACCGCCACCAGTTCCGCCCAAAGTATATGATGGCCTTATAACTAGTGGAGTACCTATCTTCTTGAGCGCTTTTCTGGCACCTTCTAAATTATGAGCTAGAAGGCTTTTTGGGCACTCTAGGCCAATGTTAAGCATGCATTCTCTGAAGAGCTCTCTATCTTCGGCACGATCAATTGCTTTTTTATTTGCACCGATAAGCTCTACACTAAATTTTTTAAGGATACCTTTTTTATCGAGTGTTAAAGCAGTATTGAGGGCCGTTTGACCACCCATGGTTGGGAGCAAGGCATCAGGTCTTTCCTTTTCTATAATTTTTTCAATGATATTTGGAGTAATTGGCTCTATATAAGTTATATCCGTAGTTTCCGGATCAGTCATAATCGTTGCCGGGTTAGAATTTATAAGTATTACTTTGTAGCCCTCTTCTTTTAGGGCTCTGCAGGCCTGAGTTCCTGAATAATCAAATTCGCATCCTTGACCGATTATTATAGGTCCAGCGCCAATTATGAGAATTTTCTTTATATCATTTCTTTTTGGCATTTTTTTTCATAAGCATTACAAACTGATCAAATAAATATTGTGTGTCTTGTGGTCCTGGCGAAGCTTCAGGATGAAATTGAACGGAAAAAATTGGTTTATTTTTTACCTTAATTCCCTCAATTGAGTTATCAAATAGGGACAGATGTGTTACATCGACGCCTTTTGGTATTGTTTTGGAGTCGACAACAAATCCATGATTCTGACTTGTAATCTCAACTCTTTTTCTCTTTAGATTTTTTACCGGATGGTTAGCTCCTCTATGGCCATGATGCATCTTTTTTGTTTTAGCGCCTAAGGTAATTGCTAGTAGTTGATGACCTAGGCAAATACCGAAAATAGGAAGATTAGATTTTGTCAATTCCTTTACTATTGGTACCGCATAAGTTCCTGTTGCCGCAGGATCGCCAGGCCCATTGGATAAAAAAATACCATCGGGCTTTCTATTGAGAATTTTTTTTGCACTTTCTTTTGCAGGAACAACCGTAATTTTACAATTATTTTCACTCAAGCATCTTAGTATATTTCTTTTCGCTCCATAATCTATTGCCACCACATGGTAATGATTTAGATTCTTTTTCTGTAAATCGCTCTTTAATTTCCACTTTCCTTTTCCTTTTTTCCAAACATAGGGCTTCTTTGTTGAAACTTTGATTGCAAGATCAAGGCCTTCCATGTTTGGACATTTTTTTAACGCATTTCGTATTTTATAAAAATTAAACTTTCTATTCTTGCTGTGTTGTATAACCCCATTTAATGATCCGTTCTCTCTAATTTTTTCTGTTAATTTTCTGGTATCTATGCCTGATATTCCGACAAGGCCAAATTTTTTTAACCATTTTTCAAAAGATAAGACACTTCTAAAATTTGCTGGATTGGTTATATTGCCTTTCACAATTAAACCTTTAGCTACTGGTTTTGCTGATTCCATATCATCGGAATTAGTTCCAACATTTCCTATGTGTGGGAATGTGAAGGTAATTATTTGGTCTGCATAGGAAGGGTCAGTAAGAATTTCTTGATAGCCAGTAATGGATGTATTGAAACATATTTCTCCACTTGTAATTTTCTCTTCGCCAATGCCTTTTCCCCAGAAAACAGTCCCATCAGCAAGAATCAATATAGCTGTTATATTGTTGTTGGGGATTTTTATTTTCTGAATCGTTTTATTTTACCTAAAGATGGTTAGAGTTAAGACATATTACTCACATATCATTTGATAAGCAAAACTTATGCCAAGGTCAAGAGTATTGATTAAAAATATTTCCTTATTTTTCAGTAGCTTAATTTATTTCTTCTCGTTGAACAGTTTTGCTTTTTGATGTAGACTCCTTTCAGAATTGTTGGGTTTCTTCCATTATGTTACGAAAACAAATATCAGTTTCTCTTCAGGAAGCTTTAAAGGCTAAAAACCAAACGAAAACGTCTACCTTGCGTTTGATATTGGCGGCACTTAAGGACCGAGATATTGCAGAGAGATCCAAGGGTAATGATAACGGATTAAACGATGATGCGATATTAAAGTTATTGCAGTCAATGATTAAACAGAGGAAAGAAAGCATTGAGTTTTATGAAAAAGGTAACCGTCTTGAATTGGCCGATAAAGAAAAGGAGGAAATAAACCATATTAAGAATTTTTTGCCTAAGCAGCTAAGTGAAAATGAGGTTAAAACTATTGTTAAGTCAACGATCAGTGAATTGGGTGCTAAGGATGTTAGGGATATGGGAAAGGTGATGTCGTTTTTGCGAGAAAAATATTCAGGACAAATGGACTTGAGTATTGCTGGCAAACTCCTTAAAGAACATTTAGTTTGATAGATATTAATGCCACTATTATTAAGTTATGAAATTTACTTCTAGTTTTTTAGATACTATAAAGTCCAGAATCTTAGTTTCCGAGATTGTGGGTAAAAAAGTTAAGCTTCGAAGGAGGGGTCGAGAATTTATAGGGCTCAGTCCATTTAAACAGGAAAAAACTCCATCGTTTACCGTTAACGATGATAAAGGGTTTTATCACTGCTTTAGCAGCGGCTTTCATGGAGACATATTTACTTTTTTGATGGAGACGGAAGGCTTTTCTTTTCCTGAGGCAGTGAGAATATTGGCAAATCAAGCGGGAGTGAAAATTCCAGAAGTTTTCGAAGTCAATGAGAAACAGAGTGGTGACTTGGAAAATTTACGGAAAATCTTGAATGTAGCTTTTAATTGGTTCCAGGATCAATTAAGAGACCCTAATGCTTCTCATGCTAAAAAATATTTGTTGGAAAGAGGAATTACTTTAAAAACTATTGAATACTTTCATATTGGTTTTGCGCCAGATCAAATAAATGCCCTAACCTCTTATCTTATTAGTAAAGATTTTTCCGAGGATCTGATAATCAAGGCTGGTTTGGGAGTAAAAAATGAATCAAGGGGTAAAATTATTGATAGATTTAGGGGTAGAATAATTTTTCCTATTATTGATTCTAGAGATCGAGTAATTGCATTTGGTGGTAGGACAATTTTTGGCAGAGATCCTAAGTATCTTAATTCTCCAGAGACGATTCTTTTTGAGAAAAGGAAAACTCTTTATGGTCTTTTTCAGGCGCGACAATCGATTTATAAATCTAACCAGATTATTGTTGTGGAAGGTTATTTAGATGTAATTAGCCTTCATCAGGCTGGTTTAAGCAATGCAGTATCTTCTCTTGGCACCGCGCTTACCGAGGATCACCTATTACAAATTTGGAAGTATGCTGCGGAACCCATCATTTGTTTAGATGGCGATTCTTCAGGAAGAGATGCGATGTGTAGAGTTGCCGATAAAGCTTTTCCACTACTTAAACCAGGAAAATCCTTATCCTTTGCTAGCATTCCTGATGGTGATGATCCAGATAGTTACATTAAAAATAAAGGGTTGAATGAATTTAAATTAATTCTTGAAAGAGCTATGTCTTTATCGGAATTTATTTGGAATGTCGAAAGCTCAGTCCAGCGTTTGGATACGCCAGAACGTCGAGCTTATTTTGAAAGTCGGTTATTGGAAAAAACTCGATTGATAGTTGATTCCAAGGTTCGAAGAGAATATGAGAATTTCTTTAAAAAAATGATCTGGGAAAAGTTCCGGATGTTCAAAAAAGAAACTTCAGGAAAAGCATTACCATTCTCTTCTACTAAACAAGATTCATTTGTGGCAAATCAGAAAAAAACTGATCCGCTTCTTGTGTTACAAAAGATTCTTCTTCTTTTAATGATTAATCACCCTTTTGTCTTAGAAGATCAAGAGAATGCAGAAGATCAACGGAGTGTAGATAATCTTGCTAAGTTAGATTTTTCTTCTAAAAAATTAGAGAAAATTAGGAGGGAAATTCTTTCTTTGGTGGGTAAGAATGATTTATCAATGGAAAGAATCATGCAACATTTAGAGTCAAGGAGCTTGAAAAACGAGATCAAGTTAATATCTACTCAAGAGATAACTGTACATGCACTATTTACCAAACCTGGAACCAAAAAGCAGGAAGTTTTCTTGGGATTAAAAGGCATTCTTAATCGATATCATTCCCTAACTCTTAAACAGGAAAGGAAAGAGGCGGGTAAAGTGTTTTCAAAAACAGGAAAAGCTGAGGATGCAGGTAGGTTAGTTTCGCTTAGAAAAGAAGAAATAGAGCTAGATTCGGCAAGATAAAAATTTAATTTAGTTGATTGAAATTTAATAGTTTTCTTATATAAGTTTTCTATGGTTAACAAGAAGATGAAAAAAAACAGCAAGACCAAGGAGGACACTAAGTCAAAACCTTCTCTTGGTAAGAAAAAACCTATTGTCCGCTCTAAGGGATCCATAAAAAATAAAGTAAAATTAGAGAAGAAAAGTCGATTTAAAAAAGATCAAAGACTTAAATCAAAAAAGCAATCTAGCAGTCGCGCGCAAAAAAAAAGCCAAATTCCCGTCGAAACGAAAACTAAGAAGCGCTCGCTACCTGCTAAAGATAAAATAAAAAAACAATCAAAGTCAGTAATTCTTCGAGGTCTTATAGAAGAGAAGAGAAAGAAGGGTTCCATTGAAATGTCGGAGATACAATCTGCTCTTGAAGGTGAGAATCTGACCAAGGCAAAGCTCAAAACAATAGAGAAAAAGTTTTCAGAATCAGGAATTAAGATTTTAGGTCTTGATCTACTATTGAGTTCATTTAATAAATCTAATTTATCGAGAGGTGATCAATCTGGAGCTGGTCGTACGGATGATCCGGTCAGAATGTATCTAAGAGAAATGGGTAATGTTGAGTTACTATCTCGCCAAGGAGAAATCGATATTGCAAAAAAAATTGAATTAGGAAAGAACAGGATGATAGATGGTGTTTGTCAAAGTCCTTTAACTTTTAGAGCTATAGTGCATTGGCACAATGCTTTGAAGGAAGGTCGTATGTTGCTAAGGGAAGTGATTGATATTGACAGCTTTACCGGTAGTGAAAATATAGAGAAAAGCTCTTATGTTGCTAATACTGAAACTGGTGACAATTCCAATCCTCTTACCGAAGAGGAAAAAGTTTCGGAGAAAGAAAAGAATGAAGATGGAGATCAAGATCGTGGCAAAGATAAAGAAAGAAAAAAAAATAACTCTTCTGAGCAGGGTGACACTTCTAGAGAAGACTATGATGATGATCAAATAGGCATGTCTCTTGCTATGATCGAAGAGAATCTTCGACCAAAAGTCATGAAGACATTTGAAAAAATTGATAAGAACTATCATGAATTTTTTGAATTACAATCAAAATACATGAATTGCTATCAATCGGGAAAGGAGCTTAGCAACACCCAGATGGAGAAATATAAGGCTCTTAGGGATAGTTTTAAGAATCTATTGATGAAGATTCACATCAATAACTCTCGTTTTGAGCAGTTGGTGGATCAGTTATATGGTCTTAACAGAAGGTTAACTAACCTAGAAGGCAAACTCTTAAAAATGTCATCTGAAAGCAAAGTGAGTCGTGAGAGCTTCTTAAAAGAATATTTGAATTTTGAGCTAGGACATAATTGGCTAGCTTCTATAAAAAAGAAGAAGGAAAAAAATTGGAAGCAATTTGTTAAGAAAAATAATGATATCACGGAGATTCTGAAAAAGATTTTAGAAATTTCTGCCGCTTCTGGTCTTCCTAGGCGAAATTTCAAGAATGTTGTAAAGCAAATTCAGCAAGGCGAGAGGGAAGCTAGTTTTGCTAAGCAGGAGATGGTGGAGGCCAATTTAAGGTTAGTTATTTCAATTGCAAAGAAATATACAAATCGTGGTTTGCAATTTCTTGATTTGATTCAAGAAGGAAATATAGGACTCATGAAAGCGGTTGATAAATTTGAGTACAGGAGAGGTTACAAGTTTTCAACTTATGCTACTTGGTGGATCAGGCAAGCGATAACCCGATCAATCGCTGATCAAGCGAGAACTATCCGTATCCCTGTGCATATGATTGAGACTATAAGCAAATTAGTTAGAACATCTCGACAAATGTTACATGAACTTGGCCGTGAACCCCAACCTGAAGAATTAAGCCAGAAACTGGGCATGCCGATGGAGAAAGTAAGAAAGGTGCTGAAGATCGCAAAAGAACCAATTAGTCTGGAAACTCCTGTTGGTGAAGAGGACGATAGCAATCTTGGCGATTTTATAGAAGATAAAAACGCAACTATTCCTATCGATGCAGCCGCTCACGAAAATCTAAGAGAAATAACTACGAGAGTCTTAGCTACCTTGACCGCTAGAGAAGAGAGGGTTTTACGAATGCGCTTTGGAATTGGCATGAACTCTGATCACACTTTGGAAGAAGTGGGAAAACAATTTTCAGTTACACGTGAGAGGATTCGACAAATAGAAGCAAAAGCTTTAAGAAAACTTAAGCACCCTAGCCGATCAAGAAGATTGCAGAGTTTTCTTGACACAACATAATTTTAAGTAATAAATGACCAAGAAAATTTTCCTTCGGGCCCGTAGTTCAGCTGGTTAGAACACGCCGCTCATAACGGTGATGTCCCAGGTTCGAGTCCTGGCGGGCCCACCACCAATAAACAAGAATTCATAGTTTTTGTCGTTCAGGTTATTGTTTTAAGTTTTTTAGCTTCTCTTCGAGTGCGGTGATAAGTGGAACGATGGTTCCTCCACCATTTTTAATGACAGACATAAATTCGGATCGTTGGGTTACAATCATGCTCACACCCTCTACTGTTATGTCGTAGATTCTGAAAGGACTTTCATTGCCAACCCTCCAGTCGAGTTTGATAGATGTTCCTTCGTTTGGGGTTACATCCGATCTAACTAAAATAATTTTAGAGCTCTCTTGAATAGAATCATAAACTGAGAAGGTCTCTCCAGAATAATGTTTCCATTTTGGCGCATAGGAGACCACTACATAATCCTCGAGTAGTTTAGCGAACGTTTTCTGATCTTCTTCGGAAGATTTTTTCCAATAAGGGCCTAGCACAAACCTTGCAATTGCATTCGTTGCAAAATCTTTTTTGTATAAATCCCTGAAACGATCCATTCTAACTTGATCCGTTAGTCCATTTTCCGCTAGCGATTCAATGGCATGGTTGCCAAAATCTTCAATGAATTTTTGCGCTTCAGGAAAACTTCCTGCTAGCAAGAATCTTCCTGAAAGAGTGAAGAAGACTATTGTTAGCAAGAATATTTTAAGTGGAATCTTTTTATTGTCTGTCATCATCAAAGCTCAGTGGCTCGATACAACACTTTGATTCATCGTCCTCTAACAACGGATCGGGAGCCTGACCGTCACGTATGGTATTTTCTCTTCGTTGCCTTTGTAGACTTCTGATGGTTGCGTAAAAATCTAGAGAATCTCTTTTTATATCTTCAAGGACATCCACATACTCGGATAACTCAGCTTCGCCTTCTATTCCTCTTCTGGTAATTGAAGCCGCATCTACGCTGCCTTGTGATCCATAAGCATAAGATAACGGATCCATAAAGCTATCCGGAACTTTTCCAAATGCATCTCTCAAGTTAGTGGGTCCCAAAATAGGTAAAACAAGATATGGACCTTCAGGAACGCCCCAGACTGCTAACGTTTCTCCAAAGTTTTCATCGACCTTGGGGATTCCCATGTCAGTAGCAGGATCAAACATACCTAAAAAACCGATTGTACCATTTATGAAGAGCCTTTTTAGTGCATTTTTTGCTACTTCTCCTTCCCCCTGAAGCAATGCGTTCGCAAAATCAGCCGGAAGGCCAACAAACTCAATCTCATTACTTATAGTTTTTCTGAATCCCTCAGGCAGGTGATTGTAAATCTTAGCAATAGGCGTAAATAATGCTTGGTTTAGCCCTTCGTTAATGGCAAAAATTACTCTGTTTGTCGGTTCTAGAGGGTCATTTAGCCGATCATATTCAGCTGCAGCACCAGGATCGCTTGGTCTGGTAGCGCAGGAGACAATTAGGAATGAAAAGCAAAGAACGGTAAATAAGCGACTTAAATATCGAAACGTTTCCATCGGATACCCCCATTTAAAGTCTAGAACAAGGACAATATCACAAATTATTAGATTTTAAACAAGCAAAATGATTCTTTTTTACTTGAGAATCTATTTTTTTATATTATAATCATATATAAATATATATTTATATATTAATATGAATAAATTAATTGATAGTTTAAAAGCAGTTGCTGAACCTACGCGCTTACGTTTGATGAATTTGTGTTCAAAAACGCAACTTTCAGCTAGCGATTTGACTAAAATTCTTGGTCAAAGTCAGCCAAGAATATCACGACATTTAAAAGTTCTAAGTAGTGCTGGCTTGCTAAATAACTCTCAGGAAGGTCGCTGGTCTTTCTTTCGTGCTTCACATGAAGAGGAGACGTTAGTTTTGATGAATATGATAAGGCAATTGTCTGAGAATGATGAAATTTTAGCGCTGGATTTTCAGAGGTTAGGTTTAATTAAGAAAAAACGTCAGAAAAATGCTGAGGAATATTTTAAGAAGAATGCAGATCAATGGAACAAGATTCGTTCTTTACATATAGATGAAAAAGAAGTGGAAGAGGCAGTAGTTAAGTTATTTTCTAGCGGTAGTATAGATAGATTGCTTGATATCGGAACCGGTACTGGTCGTATGTTGGAGCTTTTTGGATCTAGAGTGTCTTTTGGTGTGGGCATTGATAAATCTAGCGAAATGCTTGCTTTAGCAAGGGCGAATCTTGAAAAGGCTAAATTAAAAAATTGTGAAGTGCGGCAGGGTGATATGTATAAATTGCCTTGGACGAAAAGTTTATTTGACTTAATTCTGATTCACCAAGTTTTACATTATGCTGAAGATCCAGAGATTGTGATTTCAGAGGCTGCAAGGGTTTTAAAAGATGGGGGTGAAATGCTTGTTGTTGATTTTGCTTCGCATAATTTAGAAAACTTTAGGAGTGATCATGCTCATTTTAGATTGGGCTTTAGCAATAAGGAAATTATCACGCTATTTAAACATGCTGGTCTGGTTAATATTTATACTAAGAGTTTACCAGGCGATCCTTTGACAGTCGTGTTATGGAAAGGACAAAAAAAAGGGAAATAAATGGTAGTGACGCTCAAACAAGTGAAAGTATTGCCAAAGGATCACAAGATCTACAGATCCTCATTCAAGACATACTCTCCGATCTCCGACCAAGAGTTGACGCAGTCTACAAAGAGTTCGCAGAAAAAGCACCTCAGGGCAAAAAGTAAAAGTTAAACCTCTTAAAAAAGAATTCAGTGAATCATCAATTTACTAAAGGTTAAAGAAATATGAAATTTGCTTCACCAAAAAAAGATACGAAAGTTTCATTTGAGTTTTTTCCACCGCGAACAGTCGCAATGAAAGAACAGTTATGGAAATCTATTCAGCGATTACGGCCACTAAATCCTCAGTTTGTTTCAGTGACTTATGGGGCTGGCGGTAGTACGCGAGACAGGACCCATGAAACATTGAAAAAAATTCGGAAAGAAACTGACCTAAAACCTGCCGCCCATTTAACATGTGTTGGATCTAGTCGAGAGGATATAAATAAAATTGCAAACACATACTGGGAAGAGAAAATTTGTCATCTTGTTGCACTCAGAGGAGATTCACCGGATATGGGTAGTTACGCTCCCCACCCAGAGGGCTATGAACACGCATCTGATTTGGTTGAAGGGTTAATGAAAATTGCTGATTTTGAAATTACAGTTGCTGTTTTTCCAGAGATTCACCCTGAATCTAATAATTTGAAAGAAGATCTAGATAATTTAAAGCGCAAGATTGATGCGGGGGCTCAGCGCGCCA
>Ga0315336_1000424_pt1 | contig 122259 bp, 118 predicted proteins | sample ASW5metaG_FD_204512 | JGI IMG/M metagenome (GOLD analysis project Ga0315336, IMG submission 204512) | Ammonia-oxidizing marine archaeal communities from Monterey Bay, California, United States - ASW #5 | ecosystem: Environmental > Aquatic > Marine > Intertidal zone | place: USA: California... | reverse complement strand
CTTTGCAAGCAAAGTACTGTCGGGCGAGCAATGCCAAAGCATTGCTCGTAACCGCCGCCCGCGTATCCCTTCAAATATTCAAAATATCATTCAGCATAACTGACCAGAACACACCAAGTGCCCCCGGTCAGTAAATTCGCTAACAATCAATGTCGTCTGCGAAGGAGGCGGGTTATACGGGCTCCCTTGCTCCCTGTCAAACTCCTTTTGTGGATATTTTCGAGTTTTTTTTCGCAGCGCAAAAAAACACTACATTTTGGGTCTCAAAGGCCTGTTTCCCCATTTATCACCGGCTTGTGTTTAACTTTCTATTGCCCGGAATTCTGCAATTTTCCGGCTTTCGCAAAGGCAGTTAATGGATTTCCTATTAAATTCGGTAAAACAATGATTATCTGAAGAACGCAGAAACTTTTTTTAATACATTATTGGGGCGCCCGAATATGAACAACGCAACTGTTTTCCAGGAAACCACTTCTGATATTCTGGTCAGCGTCCGCCCTGAGTATCTGGACGAGCAATCCGATCCCGACCAGGGACATTTTGCCTGGGCCTATCATGTGACAATTGAAAACCAGAGCTCACGCGTCGTACAATTGCTGAGCAGGCATTGGAAAATCGCCGACTCATACGGAGACAAGCAGGAGATAATTGGGGATGGTGTCATTGGCAAACAGCCTACATTAAGGCCGGGTGACGCATTTGAATATACCAGCGGAACGCCGCTGACGGCACCGTCGGGGTTCATGTCGGGGGTTTTTCATATGATTTCTGAAGACGGTACGCGCTTCACTATTGCGGTTCCCGCCTTCGCACTGGATGGTCCCGGACGACAAGGGGCCCTGCATTGAGTAGACTTGTGCTGACCGTATTTGAATTGGTCCGCAACAAAACTTGACGGATCGGATATATCCCCCCATTTCCTTGTCTGATTTACGAGCATCGATGATACGCATTAGAAGAAAGCAAAGACCATGAGCAAACCTGTCAGTCTTGTCGAGAATGCCCAAGAAGCCCCCAAGCCAAGCCGGGAAGAGGCCGAGAAAGCAGTACGCACCCTGATTCGCTGGGCCGGCGACAACCCGGATCGCGAGGGCCTGGTTGATACTCCGGCGCGCGTCGTGCGCTCTTATGAGGAGTTTTTTGCCGGTTATGATGCGGATCCCAAACAGCTGCTCGAGCGGACGTTTGAAGAGGTTGAAGGGTATGACGAAATAGTCTTGCTTCGTGACATCCGGTTCGAATCCCATTGCGAACACCACATGGCCCCGATCATCGGCAAAGCCCATGTCGCTTATCTGCCGCATCGCCGGGTTGTTGGTATCAGCAAACTCGCGCGTCTGGTCGAGGCTTATGCAAAGCGCCTTCAAATTCAGGAAAAGATGACGGCCCAGTTGGCCAGCGCCATTGAAGAAGTCCTGCAACCCAATGGCGTTGCCGTGATCATCGAAGCGGCGCATCAATGCATGACGACCCGTGGCATCCACAAATCAGGTGTGACCATGGTAACCAGCCGCATGCTCGGCGCGTTTCGCAATAATGCGGCAACACGTCGCGAGTTCCTTGCCATGGTCGGAAGCCCGTCGTCTAACGGATCCCCCTTCGCCTGATTGCTGACCCTCTGAATTCGCAAAGACGGTTGACCCGACGCCCCGGACGGGGTTGATTATGACCGGTAGTCGGGCAAGGAATTAATCGAGCCCGACAGTAACCGTGACGGATAGGCCATGGATTTCCGACCCATTATTCTGGTAACGGGCACATTGTTAGCGATATTAGCGCTGATGATGTGTATTCCGGCGGCGATTGATTTCTTTGCCGGTAATTCGGATTGGGAAATTTTCACCATATCCGCTGGCGTTACCCTGTTTGTCGGTGTCGGCATGGCGCTGACCAGCCGTACGGGTGGCGCCAAACTGACAATACGCCAGGCTTTCGTCATGACCACCGCATCGTGGACGGCATTGACCCTGTTCGCGGCGATACCGTTTCGATTTTCGGAAATTGATCTGAACTTTACGGATGCTGTCTTTGAGGCCATGTCGGGATTAACAACAACGGGATCAACAGTGATCACCGGCCTTGATACGGCTCCGAGCGGCATCCTGCTCTGGCGGGCCCTGTTGCAATGGCTGGGTGGGATCGGAATTATCGTGATGGCGATTTCCGTGCTGCCAATGCTGAAAGTTGGCGGCATGCAGCTGTTTCGTATGGAGAGCTCGGATCAATCCGACAAAGTCCTTCCCCGCGCCGCACAAATCGCATCCGCCATCTCCGTGATTTATCTTGTGCTCACCGGCATTTGGGCATGTGCCTACTGGCTTGCCGGAATGACCGGATTTGAAGCCGTTGCCCACGCGATGACGACCATTGCCACAGGTGGTTTTTCCACTTCCGACGGCTCGATGGGACATTTCAATAACCCAACCATTGATTATATTGCGACCGGGGGCATGATTTTGGGTGCCTTGCCGTTCATCCTTTATCTGAAGACTCTGCAAGGGAATTGGCGAGCTCTGCCGTCAGACAGTCAGGTTCAATGGTTCCTTAGCGCCGTCGCGATGATTGTCCTGTTCGTTGCGGGATGGCTGTTTCTTATCAACCACCTGCCGCCACTGGATTCGTTCCGCCTTGCTGCGTTCAATATTGTTTCCATCATTACCGGAACCGGTTACGCGACTGCGGACTATGGCCTTTGGGGCGGGTTCGCCAATCCATTATTCTTCCTGATCATGTTTATCGGTGGTTGTGCCGGGTCGACAACCTGCGGCATCAAGGTTTTTCGCTTTCAGGTGTTATATGCAGCTGCCAGAACCCAGATCCATCACCTGCTGCAACCCCATGGCGTGTTTATCCCCTATTACAACCGCCGACCTATTTCTGACGAAGTTATTGTCTCCGTTTTATCATTTTTCTTCATGTGGTTTTTCACCTTCTCGATACTGGCATTAGGCCTCGGTATGCTGGGGCTGGATTTCCTGACGGCCATTTCAAGTGCGGCAACAGCTGTCGCCAATGTGGGGCCGGCACTGGGGCCGGTTACCGGACCATCTTCAACATTTCAAGCCATACCAGATGCCGCCAAATGGATGATGACCGGCGGCATGCTTCTTGGGCGCCTGGAACTGTTCACAGTCATCGTTCTGTTCAGCCGAACATTTTGGCGCGGTTAAGATAACAACTGTCTTGGCAACAATTGTAATGTTGTCAGCTTGATGTAAGGTAACATCCGCAAGTTGATATTTTTTTCGCGCAGGATGGTTTGTCGCACATTGTGAAGGCAGCAATTCATCAGGCTTAAGAGTACTCCATACGTCCGCATCAGATTCCGGAGTTCGCATTTATACTGAGCAAAGGCGTAACGAGCAGCACAATCTATATTCTGGCCTAGGAAACCGGCGATTTTCAGATCATCAAAGCAACAGAGACTGTTGCCTGGCGCATGACCCGTAAAACCGGGGAAATAGCCGTCTGCTCGCTGGATGGTGATACGATGGTATGCTCTTCCTCGGCGACAGCTGTAACCAAGGAAAACGGGCCTTACGAAGCTTATAAAACAGAAAAGCAGAATGATGAGCAGTCACGTCAGGCACATCAAAAGGCCGTTCTCGACAAGGTTTTTGATTTCTTCAAATCCTTTACGGCGATGGTTTTGAACAGTAAGGGAAACTGAAAAACAAAGGAAAACGGCAAAGATTCACACGCAACGTGTTATGCAGGCTTGATAACCTCGCCAGAGAGACTAAAATCAAACGATGGATTTACGATTCGGCGTGAAATGGGGAAAACAAACCATCCGCCGCGAATGTGTTCCAGGGAAACCGACAACCGCACCGAATAATATAAAGCTTATTTTATATTGAAACTGAAACCAGGGAAAGGAAGCCTCCTTATGAAATCTTACAAAACGCTAACGATGGCTGGGGCTACTATGCTCATGCTGTCAGGCTGCTCCGGAATGTATGTTGATACAGATTCGGTATCCTCCATGTCATCCAAAGGCAATGCATTCCAGCAGGTCCTTCACAAAGAATACGTGAAACTGGCTGTTATGGAGAGAGATGAAGACGATGGCGACGACGCTATGTATTTTGTCGACAAAGCGAAATCTGCCGCCATGGGCGAAGACGTTGGCCCGCAGCCGATTTCAGAACGCATGATCCCGAAAGGCGCCAAAGACGATATTACGATGGCCCGTAAAGATCTGGTTGATAAACTTTGGCAGGGTGGCGCGGATGAAACACCGCATGCAGCAGCCCGTGCTCAGGCTGCTTTTGACTGCTGGATGCAGGAACAGGAAGAGAATAACCAACCTGCCCACATCAAAGCTTGTCGCGTGGCGTTTGAAAAAGCCTTTACCATGATCAATACGGCTGCACCGGTTGTTGCCAAAGCCATGCCGGAAAAAATGGCCCCTCCGATGGCACCTTTACCTGCACCGTTCGTTGTATACTTCGCATCTGATAGCGCCGACCTTGATGACTCCGCGATGATGACCCTTAAACTGGCATTTGCTGATTATCGTCTACATAAACCAGGTCAGGTCAGAATTGCTGGTCACACCGACACGCAGGGTAATGCCAAGTACAACGAAGGCCTGTCTCGCTATCGGTCCAACGAAGTTGGCAATGCTCTGATGACGCTTGGTATTTCCCGCAAAATCATCAGCAAATCTAAACACGGCGAGTCTGCTCTTGCAGTTCAAACCGGTGACAACAAATCTGAAAAAGGCAACAGACGCGTATCGATCACGTTTGTTCGCTAAGGTAAGCTATTTGCAGACGGAAACGTTTGCATAAAAAATTAACCGGGAAGCTGCAGGGCTTCCCGGTTTTTTTATGTCCGCTAAACTGATCGGGTTTACTGGTTTTCTATTTCATATAACTTCCCAGATACTGACGCATATTGGCTTCCATTTCCTCATTGAAACCTTTCATCAGTTTTTCCATTGCATCGAACCAGATTTTCTCACGTTCGTTCAGCGACAGATTATCTGGTGTTGTGAAAGTGCGCATCGCCTTTGCCGTTGAATAGGCGCGCTCGACATCGTTATACCCAAGTACTTCAACCCGCGCACCAGCTATCATTGCATAGCTTTGAGTCTGCTGATGGGTGAACGTACCCGTGATCGACTTGTCCTGCTTGAGGGCCGTTTCAATGATGCCGGCATCCGTGATAACCAGGCGAAGTTTGCCGCTGTTTGGACCGCCGACCGGTCTCACACGATCAACAATCCAGCGATTGATCGCTTTGGCCGGTGACGTCGGGAACCGTTCTTCAACATGATTGACGCCGGGCGTCGCTTTGTAAGTAATTTTAACCTCAACCGAGGCGACATTCACCTTCAAGGGTTCCAGATGGTTAAATGTCAGTTCCGGCTGCTTTTCAGTTGGGACGCTGGTCTGGCACGAACTCACAAGCAAACCAACACAGGCGGCAACGGCAATAGACTTCAAAAGCTGGGGCATTCAAAACCTCACAATGGGCGATTTAATCTGAATATCATGATCGCATGTCTGCCCCTCAATACTCAAGGGGGCGAGGGTGTCGCTATCAGGTTTAAGACTCAGTGGCTTTTGCCTTCACATCATCAAGGATGCGCTCGATATCGCTGAGGGGAAATGTGTACTCTGTTTTGCAAAATTCACAGACAACAGAGGCGATACCATCATCCGCCATTTCAGAAATTTCGGCGATTGGAAAGGACGCCAGCGTGCGTGAAACCTTGTCTTTTGAACACCGGCACTGATGGCGGATCGGCTTTTCACGGAACACACGCACCCCGTCCTCATGATACAAACGATATAGCAACTCATTTGGGCTGAGAGCAGGATCAAGAATTTCAGCGGGTGTGACGCTGCTCATGAGAACAACTGCACGACGCCAGGCCTCGTCTTCCTCATCGCGCGTATATGTCCCCTCCGCGTCGGCGGGAAGGCGCTGGATCATCAAGGCCCCTGCACGCGGTGCATTCGCGTCACTAGATTCCGCTGTGACGACAAGGGCAGTTTCCAGCTGTTCGGACTGGCGGAAATAATTCTGCGCGCATTCCGCCAGGTTCCCGCCTTCAAGTTCAACAATACCCTGATAGCGTTCCGTATCCGCACCCTGATCAACCGTGAAGGCCATATGTCCTGCCCCCAATAGTCTGGGGATTGAAAGCTCGGACGCATCGTCAAGTTTCGAGAGATGCTCATCATCGAACCGGACGTAGCCACGTAAATCCCCATCGCTCGTGACGTCCGACATTAGCATGCCGACAGGGCCATCGCCCTGCGCCTGCAGGGTGAATATTCCGTCATATTTGATGGACGCAGAAAGGGCCGTCGACAAGGCCATCGCCTGCCCCAGAACGTCCGATACCACGGCGGGGTAGTCATGGCGCGCGAAGGCCTGCTCCAGCGATCCACCAAGGCGCACCAGACGACCATGAAGCCCCAGATCTTCAATCTGAAAAGGCAGAATGAAATCGCCGAAGTCTTCTGTTTTGTCAGCCATGTGTTACCCGACGTCCTTTGTTCGATAATGATATCCATAACATGTTGTAAAACCTGCGCTCTCGTAAAACTGTCGGGCACCTGGGTTATCGCGCTCGACCTGCAAATACATCTGCGCCCCGCCCATATCCTGCCCCCATCTGACCAAACCGCCAAGAACCGCCCGCGCCAAACCCTGCCTGCGAAAATCGGTCAGCGTATGCATGCAGAAAATCCCGACCCAGCCATCCTCAGAAACACCAAGCCCCACACTCGCGACCTTGCCGCCAACTCTAACCTGAGCCAGCGTGAACGGTGCCCCGATCCGTGAGATCAGATCACGCTTTTTCCCGATCTCGGCCGCATCGCTCACCCCTTCCATATAGACACTCATCCAGTCCATTGTCGGGTTTTGATCAAACTCCACCTGCAGACCATCACCAGACAGACGGGAAAGACCCGCCGCATCGGCCCATTGCACATCCGTCGGCGCATCAATGTGATAGCCGCGATCAGATAGAAACTGATCCAGATCTGTGGGTTCTGACGGCGGCGAAATCATGAACCGTGCCGGCATCTTTCGTTCACGGTAATAGGCTTCAACCTTCTCAACGCACTTTTCAACATTTGCGCCTTCGGGTGAAAAAATCGGCAGTACTGAGTTCGCTCTGCGATTCGGCACCCCCGGCGAATAGCGGAGCCGCCAGCCGCCAATCATCTCATGCTGGGTTTCCGGCCATGCCCGGGATGCACGTTCTTCAACAGCGCGCACATCCGTCACAGGGACGGACAGGCCATCAGCGGTGATCGTTCCGGCAGGGGTTATTGAAGACACCACGCAAGAATACCTTTTTGCACATGCAGGCGGTTTTCCGCTTCGTCCCAGATGACTGATTGCGGGCCATCAATGACATCTTCCGTGACCTCTTCACCACGATGCGCTGGCAGACAGTGCATGAACAGGGCCCCAGGGTCAGCCTTCGCCATCAAATCGGCGTTGACCTGATAGGGCAAAAGAACCTGAGAGCGCATCTCGGTATCTTTATCCCCCATAGAAACCCAGGTATCAGCGATCACCAGATCGGCGCCGTCAACAGCTTCAGCAGCCGAGTCGACAATCTGGATGTCAGCGCCTTCCTTGGCCGCCCATTCGAGCACCCCGGCAGGTGGTTGCAGGCTGTCCGGACAACCGACGCGAAGCGTGAAACCGAAGCGGGCAGCGGCATGAACCCAGCTGACGACAACGTTGTTGCCATCACCGCTCCAGGCGACCGTGCGCCCTTTGATATCACCGCGATGCTCCTCAAATGTCATCAGGTCGGCCATGATCTGACAGGGATGAGACGCATCGGTTAGTGCATTGATAACAGGAACCGTTGCATATTCTGCCATCTCAAGAAGCTTGTTCGGGTCATCGGTACGAATAGCGATCACATCAGCATAGCGCGACAGAACACGAGCAGTATCGGCAATTGATTCACCGCGGCCCAATTGTGATTCATGCTCGTTCAGAACAATCACGGACCCGCCCAGTTGCTGCATGCCGACCTGAAACGAAACGCGCGTGCGGGTTGACGGTTTCTCGAAAATCGTGACCAACGTTTTACCGAGAAGCGGCTGCTCACGCTGCCCGCGACGGAGCGCGACTTTCATCTCGTCAGATCGCTTGAGAATATTCCGCAGGGTTTCCGTATCGTACTGGTTTACCTCCAGAAAATGTTTGAGGTCACTCATGACACCGCACTTCCAGCTGCAAGCCCCTTGCAGGTTTTTCTAATGATCGTCATGGCTTCGTCCACATGGCTGTCTTCAATCACCAACGGCGGTACAAACCTCACAACATTGTCTCCCGCCGGAACAGCCAGCAGGCCATTTTCCATCAATGCGCCGACAAATGAACCATTGGCCCCCTCTTCAACGCAATGCAAACCGAGCATCAGGCCCTGACCACGAACTTGATCAAACAATGCCGGAAATTCAGTCAACAGGCTTTGGAATTCATCATTCAATTTGGCAGCCGTTTTTTGAACCTTGTCAAGGAATCCGTCTTCAAGAATGACATCCAGAACTGCATTGCCAACAGCCGTCGCTAAGGGGTTTCCGCCATAGGTTGACCCGTGGCTACCTGCTGTCATGGTCACCGCAACGCGCTCAGTCGCAAGACATGCGCCAAGTGGGAAACCGCCACCAATACCTTTGGCAAGCGCCATCACATCGGGTGTGATCCCCGACCATTCATGGGCAAACAGTTTGCCGGTCCGGCCAACGCCTGACTGAACCTCATCCATCAACAGCAATAGACCGAACTCGTCACATATCTCACGGAGTGAACGCAGGTAGGTTGGGTCCATCGGGCGGATACCGCCTTCACCCTGAACCGGTTCAACCAGAATGGCCGCGGTTTCCGGCGTAATGGCGCCGCGCATTTCATTCAGATTGCCAAAGGCGACCTGATCAAATCCGTCAACGATAGGGCCGAAGCCCTGTAAATGCTTCTCCTGACGTCCGGCGGCAAGCATCGCCAATGACCGCCCATGGAACGCACCTTCGATGCTGATCACACGATAGCGTTCGGGATGACCGGTTTCGGATTGATACCTGCGCGCGGTTTTGACCGCCAGTTCAACGGCCTCTGCACCTGAGTTGTTGAAAAACACGGCATCAGCAAAACTGTTCGCAACAAGGCGTTCCGCCAAGCGGACCTGCTCGGGAATTGAATAGAGGTTCGAGCAGTGCCAGAGGGTATCGGCCTGCTTTTTCAGTGCCTCAATCAAATGGGGATGACAATGCCCGACAGAGGTCACCGCAATGCCCGCACCGAAGTCCAGATATCGTCGAGCGTCCGTGTCGAATACATAAACACCTTCGCCCCGTTCGATCGAGACGTTATAACGCGCATATGTGGACATGACGGCTGACATTGGACTGCTCTCCACTTCACTATTAAAACTCCCGAACGATTAGCGTTCAGGGTAGGGAAAGCGGGCGAGTATGTTGATCACAAAGGAGGTTGTCAACGCCGTGATCTATGAAAGCTAAGGTTTCAGTTTGTAACCCGACTGGAACATCCGGGTGCAGCACATCCACAAGACTACATTCACACCCGCCATGACAAACAGACCAACCATCAGCGAGCTGTCGGCCTGACCGATAAACCCGTATCGAAACCCATCGATCATATAAAAGAACGGATTGAGTTGGGCGATGATCTGGGCCGCTTCCGGCAGACGTTGGATCGAATAGAAGGTGCCCGAAAGGAAGCTCAAAGGTGTGATGATGAAATTGGTCACAGCCGCCATCTGATCAAACTTCTCAGCCCATATTCCCCCCATCATGCCCAGCAGTGCGAGCATCAGGGACGCCATCAGCGCATGGTAAATGATGTAAAACGGATGAACGACAGCGACCGGAACAAAAATACTCATGCCGACGGCGACAGCAATACCAACCACAACACCCCGTGTCGCCCCACCCATGGCAATGCCCAGCGTCAACTCGTGTGCGCTGAAGGGTGGCATCAGCGTATCGACAATATTGCCCTGTACCTTGGCGACAAGAATGGACGATGACGTATTGGCAAAGGCATTTTGCGCAATCGCCATCATGATCAGGCCAGGCGCCAGAAACTCAACAAACGGGATATCCCCAACCATCCGCGCCCGCCCGCCAAGGGCCAACGAAAACACGGCCAGGAACAACAACGTTGTTACCATAGGCGCCATAATGGTCTGGGTTTTGACTTTTATGAAGCGGCGGACCTCACGCATATATAGCGTCCAGAGCCCGATCCGGTTGTCGAATGTTGGTATCATTATTATCGCCCAGCGGAATGAATTGGTCGCATTTATAGTCGCCTGAGGGTTGGCTGACCAGCACTTGCATGACAAACTTCGCCCATGATCGGGGATAAGACAAAGAAAGAGCGAGCACCAAAAGGCAAACGCGATGAGAAGCGGGTGCCAAAAAAAGTTACGCCATCACACCTGCAAAACGTCGCCCTATATTATCTGGAACGCTACGCCGCTTCTGCTGCCAGCCTGAGGCGGGTATTGATGAGGCGCGTCTCGAAATCCGCTTACCACCACGACACGGACCCCGCGGAAGGGGCTGAGTATGTTGAAGACATCATCACACGTTTTATTGGTTCCGGCCTGCTGGATGATCGCATCTATGCCGAAGGCCAGATCAAAAGCCTGTACCGCCAGGGTAAATCGCTTCGCGCCATCCGCGGCAAGTTGCGGGAAAAGGGTGTTGATGGGGGAATCGTTGAACGGCTGCTGGAGACATTTACCGGCGACATCCAGAATCCCGATCTCATCGCCGCCATCAAACACGCGCGCCGCCGCCGGCTCGGCCCCTACCGATCCTCAGACACCCGCGAAGACCGCCGCCAGCGCGACATGGCTAGCATGGCCCGCGCCGGATTTGATTTTGGCACGGCGAGCATGGTGATTGATGTGAGCAGCGTGGATGAACTGGATGAGATCGAACGATCCTAACGGGAGGGATCAGTTTAACGCCGCATCCGCCCGCAGTCGCTCAACCATATAATCAACGAAGGCGCGCACCTTGGCAGATACCAGCCGCCCTTCCTGATGGACCACATGGATCGGCAGGGGCGGCAGTTCAAACTCGGTCAGCACGCGCTGCAATTGCCCGGCGGCTTCATCAGCGGCGATTTGGTAGGATAGCAGCCGCGACACCCCCCATCCCCGGCGCACCATCTCAATAACCGCATCGTTTGTGTTCATGCGAAGCCTTGGCTCTACCCGTACCGACATTGGCTTCCCATTCTCAAGAAACGGCCAGTCACCCGACCCGTCAATCGCAACGGACTGTATCAGGCGGTGATTGGTGATGTCTTCGGGCCGTTCAGGAATGCCATGCTTTTGAAGGTAGTCCGGCGATGCAAACATGACTTGGCGAACCGATCCCACGCGCGCGGCGATCAGCGAAGAGTCAGGCAAATTTCCGATGCGGATTGCAATGTCCAGACCCTCATCCATCAGATTGACAACCCGGTCAACAAACACTGTCCGCGCCGTGACCTCTGGGTAGGTATTCAGAAAACTTCCCAGTATGGGGGTGACGAACATGCGCCCGAACAATACCGGTGCTGTAATGCGCAGCTCCCCCCTCGGTGCGGCGTGAGAACCGACCGCAGCTTCTTCGGCCTCTTCAAGCTCCAGCAAAATCCGCCGACTGTCCTGCAAAAACCGCTCGCCGCTTTCCGTCAGACGAACCGAGCGTGTTGTCCGCACAAATAACCGCGTCCCCAACCTGTCTTCAAGCATGGCAATGGAACGGGTAACGGCTGGTGGCGACATCGCCAGACTACGCGCCGCAGCAGCAAAGCCACCCAGCTCGGCGACCTTCACAAATACCTGAATGGCCTGAAATCGATCCATGTTTCTATTTTGCCTATTATTCCATTAATTGGAATAGTTATTTCAATATTATCCGTATTCTAAACTCTGAAGAAACAAATTAAGTTTCATTCATCCGGCGCGAACAGTGACCGGGAACATTTTGAAACCAAATATATAGAGAGAACAAAATCATGAGCCGCATTACAGTTGTTACCCAAAACGACGCTACCCCCGATCAGAAAGAACTGCTGGACGCGATCCAGGGCCAGCTTGGTATGGTACCGAATTTTCTTGGAATTTTGGCCCATTCAACCGATGCCCTAAAGGCTTTCCTCGGTCTTCATGGCATTGCCGGATCGGGCGACCTTGATCCACAAACCCGCGAACGCATCGCCCTGGCAATCGCACAGAGCAATTCCTGCGAATACTGTGTCTCCGCGCATAGCGCCATTGGTCGCAAAGCCGGGCTGAGCACTGAAGAAATGAACGCCAACCGCGCAGGCACTTCGCAAGATGTCAAAGCGGCGGCAGCTGTCGTCTTCGCAAATGCGTTGAATGAAAATCTTGGTGAGGTCACACAATCCGAATTCGACGCCGTTCGTGCCGCCGGATATAGCGACGGAGAAATTGTCGAAATCATTACCCATGTCGGCATGAACATTCTGACCAATCTGATCGGCAAGGCGACCTGGGTGGATATCGATTTCCCGAAAGTCTCCCTGAAACAAGAAGCGGCTTAAGCCTCCGCCTCTGGCGCGAGCGCCTTTTCTCCCCGAAAGGCGCTCGCAACCTCTCCTGAAAGGAATACGTCATGGCCCGCAAGTTTTCCGAAATCACTTTCACTCCGTCTGTTAAAGCCGCACAAACCCGCTACGGCAGCCGCGCCCAGAACGAGCGCTTCGAACATGCGGACGAGACGGATGACCCCATCGGCCCGGCGGAGGCATCGTTCATTGAGGCGCGAGATGGTTTCTATCAGGCGACGGTCAATGAAGAGGGCTGGCCCTATGTGCAGTTTCGGGGCGGGCCCGCGGGGTTCTTGAAAGTGCTTGATGAGCGAACCATCGGCTACGCTGATTTTCGCGGCAATATTCAATATCTGAGCGTCGGCAATCTGAACGCCAATGACCGGATTGCCATGATTTTGATGGATTATCCGAACAAGCGCCGCCTTAAAGTCTGGGCTCGGGCGCGTATCGTTCATCATGACGAAGACCCGGAATTGTTGGCACGCCTTGAAGTCCCGACATATCGCGCACGGGTCGAGCGTGCCGTCGTCATGACGGTTGAAGCCGTTGACTGGAACTGTCCACAACACATCACACCGCGTTTTACAGAAGACGAGGTTAGTGAAATGGTCGCACCTTTGTTGCAGCAAATTAGCACCCTCGAAGCGATGGGACCGGGATGCCCAGTTGTTGAGCAGGGATCAGAGCAAGCAATAGGCGACGGGCCTCTCGAGTTGATGATTTCCGGTATCCGTCAGTTGACGCCAGAGGTGCGTGCCTATGAATTGCGCCGACCAGACATGGCAGACTTGCCCGCAGTGGAGGCAGGGTCCCATATTGAAGTTCCTGTTCAACTGAGCGATGGAACATTTGATACGCGAACCTATTCGATCAGCAGCAATCCAAACCGACGGGACGCCTATGAAATTGCCGTTCGCCTTGACCCCGAAGGAACCGGCGGGTCACGCGCCATTCACGAACGCTATACACTCGGCCTACATCTTCGCACCAGCGATCCACGCAATGCATTCCCTCTTCATGACGACACCCGCCCGGCCGTTCTGATCGCCGGCGGCATCGGCATCACGCCGCTGAAAGCGATGGCCCAGTCACTGGCACGTGAGGGACGGGATTTTCACCTTCACTATGCTGCCAGATCAAAAATCCACATGGCCTACCGCTCGAAGCTCGCATTGGCATTTGAAGGCAGGATCACGTTTTATGCCGGCGACGAAGCGAAACGTATTGATATTCCGGCATTGCTATCCGATGCACCAGCTGACGCCGTATTCTACGTCTGTGGCCCTGCCAGATTGATTGACGCAGTCCGCCACACAGCGGATGAGATGGGGATCGACTGCAAGCGCCTGCGCTCTGAAGTCTTCAGCACCGCAACGCCAGAAGCAGGCGACACCGCCTTTCAGGTCAAGCTGGCCCGATCAGGGACGGAATTGACCGTCCCCGCAGATAAAACCATTCTTGATACCTTGCTGGATGCCGGAATTGATGCGGAATATGGCTGCAAATCAGGCACTTGTGGTGCCTGTGCCGTAAAGGTTCTCGACGGTACGCCGCTTCATCGCGATCATGAACTTTCTCCGGCGGAGCGCGATCAGGCAGGATTGATGTGCCCCTGCGTATCACGTGCAACCAGTGACCTTATCACCCTTGATCTTTGAAATATGCAAGTCCGGAGACACGCTATGCAATGGTTCCATCGCTATATTGAGAAAATGGCCGGCGGCAACACCCTGCCGCGAGCGCCACGGATATCATCAGCGGTTGTTGCAGGGCTGGGAGCCACCTGCGCGATCGCCGCGACGGCGGGGTTAAGTGACGTAACCGGCACGCCGCTACTGATGGCACCGTTCGGCGCATCGTGTTTCCTCGCCTTCGCGGCCCCGGAAAGCCCGTTGGCGCAACCGAGGAACATCATCTTTGGTCATCTGATTTCTACCGCGACCGGCCTGATCATCCTGGCCCTTCTTGGCGATGGCTGGGCGCCCATCGCGCTCGCCGTTGGCTTGGCAATCATTCTAATGCAGGTAACACGAACCGGTCATGCGCCCGCCGGAGCCGACCCACTTGTCGTGTTCGCACTCCAGCCTACGTGGAGCTATCTGGTCTTTCCGGTGCTGACAGGGACCCTGATCATCGTTGCCATTGCATTGGTCTTTAATAATTTGCGCTCCGATGTCAGCTATCCAAAATATTGGTAGGGGCCAAAAACCTTAAACCGTGCGCAAATAATACGGCAGGTCGATATCGGCATATTCAACGCCGAAGGTGGAAAGCATCGCGGTGATCTGGCCGCGGTGATGGGTCTGGTGATTGAACACACTCATCAGCATATTGGCGCGAATCATTTCGGCCGGGTCACCGTTCGTCATTTGAAAAGAAACACGTTCAGAAAGCGCATCTTCGCTGAAACTGGAAACAAGGTCGATGATGCGTTTGTCTTCCGCTGCGCGCCCCTCCAGCAGACCACCGAAGTCATCAAAGAGAACCTGATCCAGACTGCTGATGTCCGCCCGCTCTCCCTGAACTCGTGCAAACCACAACCGGTCAACGACGAGAAGATGGTTCAGTGTGTTATGAACCGAGCCGAAAAACACGCCGCAGTCTTTGCGGTAATCCGCATCGGAAAGCGTCGCTACCGCGTCATAGATATGGTTGTTGACCCAGGTGTTGAAATTAGCGAGGGTCGGAAAAATGTTCATGGATCAGGTCCTTTTAAGATGAGACGGCCGGGTACTATAATCGAACAGGGCCGGGCTTGCGAAGCAGTAATTAGGAACCGGGGAAAATAAACAAAATGGCACAGGAAAAGCTACATGTCTGCGTAGCAGGCGTACCACGCTCCTATCAAAATCCGTTTGCCGACGGTCGGTGGCTGACTGAAAACCACATCCAACAAATCAATGCCGTCTCGCCTCGTATCGAGCTGACCCATATTACGGAAAAAGAACTGAGTGCTGGAAAACTTCCTGCATACCCTGCTGATATCCTTTTGCTCGAGGCTTCGGGGGACGAGCCTTATCTTGATGAAATTTCCGCACCGAATGTCGGAAAACTGGTGAAACCTAACCTCAAGTGGGTGCAGGCGTGCTCCAGCGGTGTTGGTCATATTCTTGAACTTGGATTATTCAGTGAAGATGTGCACCTCACCAATGCGGCTGGCGTTCATGCTGCTGCCCTTAGCGAAAGTGTCATGGCGGCTATTCTGTTTCACACCAAACTGCTGGGAGAGCGCATTGAAAACCAGCGCCAGCGAAGGTGGCAGGAACTTCATTGTTCGGAACTGACCGCTCAGACACTTCTGATCATCGGCACCGGGAAAATCGGCTGTGAAGCGGCAAAAAGAGCGCGCGCATTCGGCATGCGAATTTTGGGCCTCCGTCGTTCTGGCGATCCTCACGACAGCTTCGATCAAATGTATGGAGCCCCCGGGCTCCAGGAAGCCCTCGCGCAGGCCGATTTTGTGCTCATCGCCTGTCCGCTAACGTCGGAAACGAAGCGCATGATTGCGGCAACCGAATTCAGCGTAATGAAACCTAATGCTTACCTGATTAACGTAGCACGTGGGAAAATCATAGATGAAAGCGCATTGTTGAATGCCGTTGTATCCGGCCAGATTGGCGGCGCTTTCCTTGACGCGTTTGCCGAGGAACCCTTACCCGATGAACATCCCTTCTGGGCAACACCAGGCATCACACTGACCCCACACGATTCCCATTCCTCGCCGTTGATTGGCGACAATATTGTCAGTCTGTTTACAGACAACCTCCGCCGTCAGATTGCGGGTGATCCACTCATTAATCAGATTGATTACCAGAAAGGGTACTGAGCAAGTATTCGCAAATTTATTATTTTTACGTGACATCCGTATGCAGGGGGCCCAGATACAAATTAGCAGCTCATTGCAAAAATTTTATGCGGAAAGTTTACCCGGACCATGATGACATCTGGCCACAAAATACTTGAGACTCTGGATCAGGTTCCGGATATTTTTGTCAATGCTTTCAAATATTGGGAAACACAACGTGGATCTTCCTGGGCACCCGCATGGTCGGATTTCAAACTGCAGAGTATGCCTTTTGAACTTCTACCCTGGTCAGTCGTCGTTGATGTTCAGGCGGATACGAATGATTTTCAATACAGGTTCTGGGGAACAAGGCGCACCGAACTGATTGGAAAAGACATGACCGGAAAAACCGCATCCGGCATTCCAAATCCGTACATGCGCGATCAAAATATCGAAGAATATGTTGAAGTCTGCGCTCAACAAAAGCCGATGCTGTTTGCCACTCCGGCCGTAAAAGAAAGTGGTGTCGGCGTTGTATTTGAATCCATCCGCTTACCATTGTCTGATGATGGGACAACCGTCACAAAGATCTACTCTGCCATGAACTATAATGCCATCATGTCAGACCATTATGAGATTTATGACACCAATCCGGGCTCGATTTGATCTGTATTCTGGCGGAAAATGCTGAAGGCATTCACACGCATAATCCCCCATCGCCCAGTTTTGCCTCCCCATTGTCACCAAAACTTCCTTTGGCGCGGGCTTTTCTGCCACTCTTCATCTGCAACTCGGCTGAGGCCCTGGCCCCTTCCAGTTCCGGCCCACTGATCACAGCCTGACCGAATTCCGAATCACCCAGCCGGTCATCCACATCCACAGCGAACAGAAATTTCATCCCTGGCAGAAACCGCGAAAACTGCAACGATACAATTTCCGAACCATCCTCAACAGGCGATGCCCCCATAAATCCGACATCACCTGACACTATTTCCAATGGCGCATGCATTGATGCCCCGGAACCCCCGCTGGCGGTATCAAAAATCAACCCGCCGCTCGATCCGGACAGGTAAATCGTTATCGATGAGATCAGCCACGGTTCCTGACTGCGATTGATAACCTCAAACAGGTCCCCGTCTGAACTTTCAAAAAAACGAATTTCAACTTTCGGGCCGCAAGCCCGTGCGCTGGACGCAAAGCAGACAACAAGGCTTACAACGAACAAGGCATAACGTGCGCTGTTCATAATGTCCGTCATTTGCTTTGCAGGTTCATGACCCGGTCCCAATCCGCACTGGGCGGGTCATCTTCCAGATAGGCCAGGCGTTCCAGCGTTTTGACGGAAACTGCATCGCCTGCTGTGGCCAAAGCTTCGAGCTCTTTACGGGCATCGCCGAAAGCCATGTCACGGATGTTACTCAGCGCATGTTCGTAAGCTCTCTTCAATTCCAACACAGGCGCAGAAACGTCCCCGGCATTCCCCAACGGCTCGTAAATCTCGACCGGTTTGTCACGACCAACGACGCGGACTTTATCGACATTGCGAAAGACGATCTCATCTCCGCAAAATGCATGCGTTGCCTCGCCAACCAGAATGGTGGTGCCGAACTGCTTGCCGCCAGATTCCAGTCGCGCCGCCAGATTTACGCAATCCCCCATAACTGTGTAGGTGAAGCGTTTTTCCGCACCGACATTGCCAACCACCATATCACCCGAATTGACCCCGATGCGTGTCCCGACGCGAAGGCCATCCGGAAGGCCGAAGCGATTCTGACCGGCTTCCAGCGCTGCTTCGATTGCGAGCGCACATCTCAAGCCGTTCAGGGCATGTTGGTCATCCGTGATCGGTGCGCCGAACAGGGCGACGACAGAATCACCAACAAATCGTTCAATTATTCCACCGTGCTTTTGCAGTTCCTTACTGATGATTTCGAAATAGATATTAAGGAACTTCACCAATTCCGGCGGTGTCATATGTTCAGACAAAGAACTGAAAGCCGCGATGTCGGAAAAGAAAACCGTCATCTCTCTGCGTTCCCCACCGAGATCCGGCACTTCCCCCCGGTCAATGATGTCTTCTATCAGTTCTTCATCCAGATAACGCGAGAAGGATTCGCGAACCGTCGCCCGTTCACGGTCAACCATCGAAAAGCGATAAAGAAAACTCGCGCTCCAGGCAAGCACGAGGGCCAGCCAGCCATCGATCAGCGGCAGCCAAAGATTGGCCCGAAAAGCGATAGCAGCGATCAGGCCCCAGATAATGCCAACAACGAGCGTCAGGACAAGTGACGACGATGTCTTCACCCGCAAAGCCAACACGGCGGCAAACAGCGCCAGCACCAGAACAAATGTCACGCGGCCAGCAATCCCTGTCGGCACCAGGAAAGTCCTTCGGATCAGGTTATCGACAGCGGCGGCGTGGATTGTCACACCCGGCACAAGGTTGCGTCCGGCGCGGCCGCGGGTTGGCTGCCCGCCTTTGCAGCCCGCAGGCGCAGCCGTAAAATCGGGCGCCGTGGCAAAACGGTTCGATGCCAATTTGCGGTCTTCAATGTCGAGCACCGCCCCGAACAATACGACCTTGCCATGGAACTGTTTGGTGAAGTAGTCGGCGTCTCCGCAGGCGACCAGATCAGCAAAGGAATAGACAGGAAGTGCCGCCGGATTTTCCGGGAAGTTAAGCGCTGCGTTTAGCGGCGGCTGGGAAACAGGCGCACCTAGACCACGCGCCGCCAACTCACCTGCCATGGCAGGGACACGACGCAGGTTTCCGTCGCCACCATGAACCTGGGCGAAGCCTGGAAGGCTGCGCGCAACGCCATCGGAATCCAACGCCAGGTTCAGTGAACGTACATTTTTCGCGCCGCCCGCTGCAAGAACAAAGGCGCGATGCGGCCCGACGATATCAGTACCGACGCTGACGTCACCCAGAATAACACGGCCTTTCTTGCGCCCCCAAATGGCCAGTGATTTAAGCAACGGCGTGTCGAAACGCTTGTCGGCAACATATCGGGTCGCCGACGTGGGCAGTATAATATCCCAGGCGAAAGCTTTCGCCCCGCCGGCCAATACCGCGTTTTGCACCATGGCCATTTGCTGGGTCCACATGACTTTCGGCAGGCCCGCAAATGGTGGAGTGCGATAGGTCGTTTCATCAATCGCGACGATCGCCACGACCGGGTCCACTGGCGTATTCTCAGCAGGTAGTGATGCGCGCAGAAAATGGAGCGCGTCCAGATCCAGGCGGTCGAGTTGATTTAGCGCTGGCATCTGCACGGCCAGAGACACCAGCACCGCGACTGCCGCCCAGACAAGCCGATCACGTGAACTGGTGGGGATAAGACGGTGTAGGGACAACATGCGTGATCTAGAAAATAACAAAGCGGCTCAGGATCGCCTTTGCGCTGCTTTTCGCTGTCGGATGAACACGGAACACGGCCTGATGGTCGCCAGCCGTGATCTGGTAATAGCCATTCCGCGCCAGTTTTTTCTTCAGCTTTTTAAAATCTGCCACGCCCTTGGCGAACTTGATCTTCTTTTCTTTTTCATTGCGGTCAAGGCGCGTGAGAACCCCTTTCGCCGTTCCGGGAGCCGTTTTCAGTATGGGGTAAAGCGAATAAACCGTTGTGTCAGGCTTTGGCATTGGGCCGCCGTTCGGCGGCGCACGGAAGACAACCGCACCGGCCTCGTTCCCAGTCCCTGCGATCTTGTCAGAATCACAAGCAATTTTCTGGGCCTTCACCTTGCCGCCGTTAACAGTGCTTCGTTCAGTCCCAACAGTAATCTTGCCACCGGTAATCTCTTCCTGGCGGCATGATGTCAGGTACCCCAAGGTCAGTTTCTCCCCGGTAGCCAGTTCAATAACCTGTCCGGGTTCCAGCATATCCATCAGCATAACGTCTGTTCGCGCATCGCTGACGTCTTCTACCAAGGCGCTTGCCTCACCCGCGAGGGCAGGAGAGTTAAAACCGAGGCAAAACGAAATCACCAAAACCTTTATCGCCAATTCCATTGTGATCCATTTTTTCATGAAACGTTCCTTTGGTATCTGATGTCCTGGTTTACCGCCCATCCCCGATCAAGCTAAACGGTGCCCAGAATATGGGATGTGCGAAAGCATACTGAACCTTGTCGGTTGCAAAATTTTTGGCGACGCCTGAATTCATCAATTTCATCATTGATAGCCGTAACGCCTCGGCGCGTGTGCGGGAACTGTCTTTAGCCTGAATACTAAATATTTCCGTTGTCAGAGCCTTCGCTGATACGGTTTCGACGGGCCAATTGCTGGCCAGGAGCGAGCGTGTCCCAGCGTAGAAAAACGCCTGCCCCAACCCAGACACCGCTTCCGCACCAGCGCCGCCGCCGCTTGCCGTGTTACATGCCGACAAAATGACCCAGTCGGCATTCAGTTTGATGTTGAGAATTTCTTCCATGGTTAATAGCCCATCGCCATCGTCACCCGTGACTTCCGGCGCCGTCATCGCCAGGGCCGGTTGCGTCAAGCCTAGCAAGTCACCGGGGACAAGCCCGTGGGTTGCAAAAATTAGCACCCGATAATTCGACAGATCCATCGACATGACATTTCTTTCGCTGGCCTCAACGCCGAGATACACAGTTTTCGAGTTTCCGTCTTTCAGCACATTGGCGATACTATTCACTTCGGCTGCGGTATCGGGCAGGCGGGGCAGTTTCTCGATTTCGCCACCTTCCAGCTCGGTGCCACGATAGGCTGAGCGCAGGACAACCGGAACACCGCGCATGGAAATGCCGCTCTGTGATTGTTTAGCAAGCTTAGCCATCTGACTGGCCGAGCGCTCCTGCGCTTTGCTAAAATAGGGATCCCCAAAACCAATGAACGGAGACCGGCCGGCCGGGGCTTCCGGCAAGCGCCGAAGTGCCGTCAAGGCGGCGACCGACGGGATCAGGCTGACTGAATGGGTTTTTGCCAGCCAGGGGACGTCCCTGTACTGGGCAAAGGGAATTGCACTTTCGTCAGGTTGCGAAACCGACACCGTCGGTAACACGGAAATCGGAAGCGCACCCAGGGGGCCATGGGCGACATAAATCAGGTTTTTCGCCGACTTCCAGACCGGCTCCAGCGGTTTGAAAATCGTCTCATATAACTGATACGCCGTTTCTACATTAAACGTCGGAATTCCTGCCTGCCCTGATGCCCCCGGATCGAGCGCAAAGCGAAGTTCAGCGATCATGTCTTCGACCTCTTCCGCACTCATCTTCACCGGGAGAAATGCGCGATCCCCGTTGCCATTGATCGCCCAGACATATCCGCGGTCTTTGGCAAAATAGGTCGAGATCAAGGCATCCTCAGCCCCCAGCACACTTCGGGCCGTCTCGAAGGTCGCCGGTTTCGGGTCGATCAGGCTGGCGTATTCGGGGAAGCGGGATTTGATTTCCCCATTGGCGCTCGCCCGCTCGTCACGAAGCCGCTCGATCTTTGATCGCAGATCATCAATAGCATTTGGGTCCTGTTGCGATGACGGACGAGCAAGCGCCTCACCCAGCAATCCGTTCAGCGCCGCAATGCCTTTGCGATTGTCCTGTTCGATCCGGACCAGTCTGGCCAGCTCGTCGGTTTTGACCAATGCCCGTGCGCCGGAAGCGGCCAGCGCCTTTTGCACCGTACTGCCCCGCGCCTGATCGGCAATCTCGAACGACAAAGCGGCCGGATCAAACTCGTTATCCGTTTTCTTCCGCAGATGGCGATCCGCCAGCAGCGACATATAACTTTCCAGAATTTCGCGCTGAATTATGGAAGTGTAGGACTTGCTCGGGTCTTCGTCGGCATCCGCGACCTGTAAGCCGTTGAGCAGAACGGGGACGCTCTCTTTTAAATCACGCAGCGCCTCATCTTTTTCACCCATCTGAGCCCGGGCCATCGCCAACAACGACCGTGCCTGAGCCGATTCGATATGTTGGTTGCCGAAGCGTTTTTGCATACTTTTAGACCGTCTTTTCAGATCCGCATGAACGTCTTCACTCCGCCCCTGCTTGATCGCGGTCAGCAGGATAAACGGATTGTTGTCGATCATGCCCCGTTTCAACGCCTTTTTGTCTGAAAGCGCCTCACTGATCTCGACAAACTGCTCATCTGCGCCACTCCAATCTTCCTGCAAGGCCAGGATCATGCCAACGAAACGCTTCGCCAGAACAGCCTTTCGCGATGACAAGGATTCCCCGGATTCCGTCAGCAATTGGAGTGCATCCGTCGCCATCTCTTCCGCTTCTTCAACACGGCCCTGGGCGAGCAGGGCTTCGCCGACATTGCGGATTAAAATCGCAATCTGGGCAGGTGCATCTTCCAGATTTTCACGGGCTTCATTAAGACCTTCGCGGGCCACGATTTCAGCTTCCACGGCACGGTCCTGCTTCATCAAATTCAAGGCCAGTGTCCCTTTTAGCTTGAGATAGCTCCGTCGCCATTTCTCGTCCCAGGAAATCATTTTTTCGGCAACCTCGAGGGCCTCGCGAATTTTGACTTCCGCATCAGCCCATAACCCCTGTTTTTTCAGAAGGTTGGCATCCATCAGCGCAATTTCGCGTTCCATGAGCATGCGCTTGTCCAGCGGCAATTTGGGCTTCATATAATAATGATCGGCAGCAGCGCGCGCCTGCCCGGCAACTTTCTCAGCTCTTTTTACACGCCCGGCACCAAGGTTAAAGCGTACCAGTGTGGCCAATGTTGGTGGCCAGGTCTGGTTCTCGACCGCTTTCTTCAGCGCCTTGATCGCCGACATGACATTGCCGGATGAATACTCGCGTTTACCAAGATTGAAGTAGAGCTTATGCAGGAATTTCTGATCCGCCCATTTGCCTTCCATTATCGCGACGGCCTTGCGAATAAGCTCAAGCGCTTCCTCGCCCTGACTGGCCTTGGACGCCTTGCCACTTGCTTTCATCAGGGCCTTGGCGCGATCAACAGGGTCACCGCCTTCATCTGAACTGCTCCCCCCACTGGCTTCGATTTTCTTGCCCACATCAGGAAGCGGCACGCCCCAGTGTTTGGCGAAGTCCTCCGCGCTCAGGAACCCGTCACCATCCTTGTCAATTTTATTGAATATATGAAATGACTTGTGCCACTCATCCGGGCTGATCTTGCCGTCGCCGTCCTTGTCACGCTTTTCAATCGGTTTGTTGGGGTTTTTACCCATTTGCGCAAATGTATTTGAGGGAAAAAGCGGACCGAAAAGCAACGCAAACGCGATCACGGTGGCACCCGTTAACACGCGGTGGCTTAACCAATGATGATTCCGACGATTCCCCATAGACAAACCAAATCCTTGTCTGCCGATTGATGTGGCGAGGTGAACCTAACAATTTTAAGACTATTTGGTTTGATTGGGAAGGTTTTAAGCAGTTTTACAGCTATCGCGCAGGTGCGCCTTAAATGGTCAAAAAAGTCTCCTTCGGAAAAAGGCGTGAATGCGATAGGGTTAAGTGTCGCCTTATCCAGTTGCATTCGGGTGCCTATGAAAAAGCCGTTCACATTATCAATTCGTTCCATTCTGGTCATCGGTTTCGGTGGGTTGACGATGGTCGGTATCGTCGCGTCGCTCTACCTTGGCCTGTCCACCGCTTTTCACAATACGCAGGAATTGCTGTCGGAAAAGTCCGAGACCCATGTCGCCCGAATGGTTGATGTCATAAACGGACGCCTGCGCCCGGTTGAAGCACAGGCGCGCTGGATTGCCAAACATGTGAGGGAGGGCAAGCTCCCGCTCCGCACGCCTGATGACGCCGCAATTGCACTGGCTTTTGATGCCGTACTCTCGGCGACGCCACAGGTCGGGGCCGCGGCGTTTATCTCACCAAGTGGCGTTATTCGGCAATGGCTCCGTGAAAGAGGAGACCCACCTGTGACCAATCTGGCGGACAGCCCCGCGGTAATGCAATGGCTGAAGGACGGGGGGAATAATCCAAAGCAGGTCTGGGGTCCGCCACTCTGGCTCGACTCCCTTGATACGGCTGTAATCATTTATGAAACACCGATGTTCGATGCTGTGGGGTATCTGGGTTACCTGGTCCTTGCCGTTCCCATTGCCGATTTGTCACTTAGTCTGGCTAAAATTTCCAAAAACGCCTTTGCCCTGCACGGCAAGAACAACGTACTCGCCCATCCGCTGATGATTGACTGGCAACCTCTGGACAAGAAAGCCATCCCCACTCCTGGCGCAATTTATCAGGGCCGTTCGGCTCTGGTTCGCCTGGACGAGATCGGTGATCCCGTGCTCGAACGTATCTGGTCAGCTGAATATCAGGACCTTATCATGCTCAAAGACATGGTCGACACCAGTGCCGTCGCCGCCGATATCGGGGATCGGCAATACGTCTTTCTGTACCGCACAATCAAAGGCTATGGCCCGGCGCCCTGGTATGTCGGGACCTATATCAACATGGCGACAGCCGGCGACGTAGTGCGCCGCCTGGGCAGCGCAGCCTTCGCCGGGTTCTGGATCTTTATCGCCGCGCTGGTTATCGGCTTTCTTCTTGCGCGTGCGCTGGCGAGGCCCGTCCGCTCACTGGCAAAAGCATCGAAAGCCGTTCAGGACAGTGATTTCAACAACATTCCGCCCATGCCGTCCAGCCGCATCAAGGAACTACAAAGCGCGATGTCGTCGTTCGAAAGTATGGTTGCGGGCCTCGCCGAACGCGAACTTATTCGTCGGACCCTGGGGCGATATGTGCCGGAATCAATCGCTGAAAAACTACTGAAAGATGATGGTGGGCTTTCCCCAACCGAGGCAGAGGCGACGATCCTGTTCGCCGATATCGCAGGTTTCACCGCCCTGACAGAAGCGCTCGGCCCGACACGGATTGTTGAAGTTCTGAACGCTTATTTCTCACGCATGACTGAAATCATCGAAGCGCACGGCGGCGTCATTACCCAGTTCCAGGGTGACGCTATTCTTGCCATTTATAACGTGCCTATTGAAGCTGATGACCATGCAACGCGAGCCTGCCTTACGGCGATGGAAATGCGGACCGCTGTCTCAGAAGAAATCTTCGCGGGCCAGAAAATCAACAGTCGCATCGGGATTAATACGGGAACCGTGGTCGCCGGTGCCGTCGGGGCGGAAGGCCGCCTGACCTACACTGTCCACGGCGACGCGGTCAACCGCGCTGCCCGGGTCGAGGCCATGAACAAAGAAACGGGAACGTCGGTGCTGATCACAGACGCCACTGCGCGCCTTTTGAGCGACATCGCGGTCCGCGAGGTGGGGACGATGGAGGTGCGCGGACAAACAGAGGCAGTGACTGTGTTTACGATTGGGGACACAAAGGGAGAATGATCCCGATTGACTGGCCTGAATCTCAGCATCATTGAATTGCCGAAGAAGCGCGCACTGGTCGCTACGAACTCTGGTCAGTTTGATGGTTGGGCGGCAAGAATCAAAGCTATGAAAGACGACGGCACCTTCGGAAAAATTCGAATGTCCATTGAGTGAGCAGTCCTCTCAGGCTTTGATAAACCATGCACAGGAACTGATCATTCGTCGAAAAAACCCTGGAAATTTCCAATCACCTCGGCCGGGGCTTCTTCGGCGATGTAATGGCCGCTGTTGACCGGCCCGCCTGAAACCTTGTGCTCACAATATTCACACCAGATGTCCAACGGCTGGTACCACTTGCCGATCTTTCCTTTTGCCCCCCAAAGTACGAGCAGGTCACAGCAAATTTTCTGACCCGTCTCGCGGCTCTGGCGGTCGTGCTCCAGATCGATTGTTGCAGCGGCCCGGTAGTCTTCGCACATCCCGCGTATCATATCCGGATTCTGTACCGCTTCCAGATAATCGGACAGCGCCTCAGGATGAAAGAAGCCATCGTTTTTTGGTTCGCGCGACGTATGGGCGCCAAACCAGGCTTGAGGGGCTGCGTTAATGATACTTTCAGGAAACGGATGGGGCTGGGCAAACCAGAACCAGTGATAGTAGCCCATGGCAAAGTCGGCATCAGCGCGCTCAAAATGTTCAAGAGTCGGGATGATGTCGAGCAGCGCCAGTTTCCGCACCCGGTCCGGGAAATCCAAAGCCAACCGGTGAGCAACCCGGGCACCCCGGTCATGCCCGCCAACAAAAAACGCGTCATGGCCAAACTGGTTCATAATCTGGGCCATATCACGGGCCATTTCCTTTTTTGCATAGGCAGCATGGTCCGGGGTCGCGTCCGGCTTGAATGTTTGCCCATATCCCCGAAGGTCCGGGCAAATGACGCTATAATTTTCCGCCAGTTCTGGCGCCACAGCATGCCACATGGCATGGGTTTGCGGATTGCCGTGCAACAGCAATAGTGGCGGGCCTGACCCACCGTGGCGCACGCGCATCTCCCCCGCATCGACGGAAACAGTCTCCAGAGTGAAGCCGTCAAAGAAGGGGGCCAAGGCGTCCATGAATCAATTTCAGACTTAGTAATCGGATGTATTCGAGTAAGTTTGTGCCACTTTGGCGATGCGCTGCAAACTTGCGTCGTCGTTGAACAGAGTCTTGAGCCCGAAATGTAGCGGGTCCGGCCAGTCACCATAGGCGAACCAGCCGAAGGCCTGGGTTTCCCAGTTGAGCGTCGGCTCGAACTCGTGTTCGACCGTGATTAGGAAATTGCTGTAGCGAAACCCGGACGCATGTTCGAACACATAAAGCGCCGTCGCTTCGCACTCACCCGAATAACCCGCTTCTTCCGACAGTTCTCGACGCACGGTCTGCTCCGGCGTCTCATCCCCATCAACAGCACCACCCCAGGTGCCCCAAGTTCCGGCCTGCAAGGTACCTTCGGCGCGGTGTGCAATCAGCACGCGCCCCGTTTTGCGCGCGACAACAATTGCGCCCGCAGCGGCACGGCCCCAGAATCCTGTTTCCTGCAATGCGATTTTATGTTCGTTCATAGCCTCGGCAATATGCCCGGAAATCGCGCTTAAACCAATGCTCGAATTTGCGCCAATTTTGGGGTTCAGATCATGCGTTGTTTTCTGTATACAAAGAAAGCAACGTTTTTAGCCATTCCAGATTTTATGAGGCATCCTGATGACCGTGACGATTTACCATAATCCCCGCTGCTCCAAATCCCGCCAGACACTTCAGCTTTTGCAAGACAACAATGTCGAGCCGACGATTATCGAATATCTGGAAACCCCGCCAAGTGCTGCTGAACTTACTGAAATCCTCACAAAAATGGACGCCGGGCCACGCGATATCCTGCGCAAAAAGGAAGCCAAAGAAGAAGGCATTGATGCAGACCTTGATGGCGACGCACTGATCAGCGCCATCGCCGCCCACCCGCGCGCGCTGGAGCGGCCTATCGTTGTCAAAGGGAACAAGGCCGCCATGGGTCGCCCGCCAGAAAGCGTACTCGAAATTCTTTGATTGTCTTTGTACATAAATACATCGTCGCAAATGAGCTCATTCGCTCGGGATTTGCTTTAAGGTATAAAATCAACAGACTCAAATGCCTGAGCCTATTTTGAGGTTAAGCTTGTGACCGGCCCGGAAGCATTTCACTATGGGGGATAAATCTCGTATGATGCTATGTCTGGTGATGTTGAGGGGGATAAATGGCTAAACAGGCCGCCAAGGGGAAAGACAAAGGAACGCCACGCCGCAGCGTAAAGGCCAACCTGTCTCCACTGAAAAAGAAACCCCGCCCGGCACCAGAGGCCGAGGCGAATACAGGTTCCCCGACCGCCAAACAACTTGCCGCCTGGAAAGCCCTTCCGGTTCAACAGAAAACGGCACTCCGCGAACGCGAGGCCCAGCGCCTGCTCGCCAACGCCGTCGAATTTCACCAGAAAGGCGACCTCACGGCTGCAGTCGACAGTTACGGCAAGTCCCTGCTGCTCAATTCAAAAAATCCCGACGTCTACAACAACATGGGCGTGGCGCTGCGTGTTCTCGGCAAACTTGAGGCAGCTGTAGCATGTTACCGGCGCTGCCTTGTGCTGCGCCCGAACAATGCCGGTGTCTATTCCAACATGGGCAACGCGCTTCGCGAATTAGGGCGCTTGCAGCTGTCCGTTGCCAGTCACCAGCAAGCCATCAAGCTGGCACCGGAAAGTGCAGAAGCCTATTACAATCTGGGTTTGGCATTGCGTGATCTTGGGCAGGTTGATCAAGCCCTTGCTGCGTTCGAGCGTACCCTTGGCTACAATGCGAACCATGCGGACTGTCGCTGGGACCGGGCCCTGACATTATTGCTGAAAGGCGATTTCCTGCGTGGTTTTGATGAATACGACTGGCGCTGGAAACTGGACCGCAGCCCACCCCGCGGCTTCACGCAACCCATCTGGGACGGCAGCGAACTTAAAGGTAAAACTGTCCTGATCCATCAGGAGCAGGGTTTTGGCGATATGATCCAGTTTGCGCGCTATATCCCGATGATCAAGGAAAAGGGAGGCATTGTTGTCGTTGAAGTACAACCCGAGCTTTCGCGCCTGTTCTCAACCATTCCCGGCGTCGACAAGGTCATCAACCGAGGCTCGCCACTGCCGAAGTTTGACTTCTACATCCCGATGTTGACGCTGGCCAAAGTGTTTGCAACGACAATCGAGACAATACCTTCGACCCTGCCCTATCTGAAGGCACCAGACATGCATGCTGTGCAGTTACCCGCCTCCATGGATAACCAGCGCCAAATTGGCATCGTCTGGGCCGGGAAACCGACGCACAAGAACGACAAAAACCGCTCATGTGACTTCACGCATTTCATTGAACTTCTAGGCATTCCGGGGACTAGCGTTTACAGCCTGCAAAAAGGCGATCGTCAGGCCGATATTGCCAAGCACGGCTGCGAAGCGCTGGTCCAGAGTCTCGGCGATCGACTGGGTGATTTTGCTGATACAGCCGCGATCATCTCACAACTTGATATGGTGATCACGGTGGATACTTCCGTCGCCCATTTGGCGGGTGCCTTGGGCAAACCGGCCTGGGTCGTCATCCCGTTCGCCCCGGACTGGCGATGGATGATGAACTCCACTGAAACACCGTGGTATCCAAGCATGCGCCTGTTCCGCCAGAAAAAACCCGGCGACTGGCAGACCGTTTTCGCTGAACTTCGAGGAGCCCTTCGCATTGAGCTAGGCTTGACGGCAGGAGAAACCCAGTAACGTTATGCCGTCAGTTGAGAGCAGAAGGGCGGGCTTTGATTATTCTCCCTTTAACGCGGCAATATAATCGTCTCGAATAGATTGAATTCGGTTTTCTCTCGCCACGATCTCAAGCACTTCAGTTAAACGCGGCAGAATCTTTTGATGCTTTTTGTGAAGGTAATGATACAGCTTGGTCGTTGTCAACGAAGGGGCCAGCGCTTTAAACCCGAGCAGTGAATTTTTCTTGATAAATTTCAATCCGCTCAGATAAGGAATGACAATCAGGTCGATACGACCACTTTCCAGCATCGGAAACAAATTTTTCGCTCCTGGCAAATACACCACGTCCATGCCGACAGCGTTCTTTTCAACAAACTTCGAGCCGGAAAATGCACCAATTGTATAGTTTTTCAGACTGCTCCAGCCACCGACGACCAAACCGGATTTCTTGACGAAGGCAACGCCGTCCAGTTGGCTTATCGCGATGGGGACTCTGACAAGGTTTTGATATTCATTTTCAATACCGATTATCCGGGCAACTTCACCATCTGTCCGACCGCTATTTGATTCCACAAGTGTCCGCCTACCCGGTAAAGCCAAAAAGTTTACCGATATTCCAATACGCTTGTATGCTTCGCGAAGGATCAGTTTACCGACATCCTGCGGCCCCGAGTCCTCCAGGGCGGAAAAGGTCATGGTTTCCTCAGCTTGCGCCTGGAAAATCGGAATGACCTGGATAACAGAAAATATAAGGCAAATCAGGAGGCGCTTATGATAAAAACGAATTAGTCAGCCTCCGTGTATTTCACAAATAAATTTAAAAAAAATGGTATATCTAAACCGATTCCACCGTAACAAATTACTGTATTTTGTCACGAGAATCTCATTCAAAACTGTTGTGAATTCAATGTATGAATTGTGCTTTATACCAGGAAACTCTGAGCAAAAATTCGAACCTGATCTCAAACATGAAGTTTTTTCCGCGTTAACCGTTCGGTAGGGACTGCCTGCTAACCTCACCGTGCACCGCCGTGTCTTGGGGAAATCGCCCTTATTGGCATAAGCAACGTGGTGGAGGATAATTTGGCGCAGGCGAAAACAGTATTTTCTGATGGAGACGTGATTTTTCGCGAGGGTGACCTTTGTGAGCACGCCTATGAGTTGCTGTCTGGTGCCATTGATTTGCTAAAGCAGCAGGACGGAAAATATGTCCGCCAAAGTGTCATCAAACCGGGTAACATTTTTGCCACCCCGGGCGAGCCGTTCGAGGTTACCGGGCGGGCCAGTGGGCGCACCGTTGTTCGCGGCGTCAAAGGCTCGCCGAAAACCGGCGCGTCATCGTCCACATCATCCCGGACTTCTTCGAAAGGCGTGATGAGCAATCTGATGCGCCATTTGAGCACCAAGACCCCAGCCGGCGAAAAAAGCTCACCGTCAACGTCATCCGCCTACAGCAACCCCGGCATGATCCGCCGTCTGCTGGAAGGCCTCGCCACCGACACTGACCGGATTGGCGTGCGGGTCGCAATGTTAACCGGGGAAAACGCTGAACAAAACACACGCCATGTCATCTCGGCGCTGGGTAATTCGAAGTCAATCCAGACCCGCGCCTTCAACAGCGCAATCTCCGTCGATGCGGGTGGCGACATGGTCAAGCAACTGGAGCGGATTTCATCATCAGCGCGGAAATGGCTCATTCAGCAGGATGCTGACGTGCTAATCTGGGGGCATATCCCAACGCCCGGACAAGTCATTCATCTGCACTTCATCACGCTTGCCAGCTGGGATCAGCAGGCCCCCGGCGCCTTTGATCTTGAGACCAGTCTCGCGCTGCCAGTTGATTTCGGACCCGAGTTCGCTGACCTGCTGCGCGCTGTCGCCCTAGCTGCTTCGTTGCCACGCTCAAGCGAGAAAAAACACCTACGCGCACAGGCCCTGTACGAAGCGCTGAGCGCTGGATTACCGGCACTTGATCAGATTCCACGCGAACTGACCAGCCGCGAACGCGCCAGTATCCACATGTGCTTCGCCAACAGCCTCTGTGCCGCGTCTCGGCCTGGGTACAATTCGGAACTGCTGGGCCAGGCGGCAGATCGCTATCGCAATATCCTGGCGTTCCTCAATCAGCACGAGTCGCCCTTTGACTGGGCCCATGCGCAAAAACATCTCGGCAGCATCCTCCATATCGAAGCCGAGCGAAACGGCAATGCGGGCCAGCTTGAGGAAGCGGTGATTTCGCTCCGCGCCGCTTTTGAGGTTCTGGAAACTGATCGTCACCCGAAAGCCCGCGCCATCCTGCAAAATCGCTTAGGGTTGATCTGTTATCGTCAGGGATTTGAAGATAGTGACACCAGCCTGTTACGTCAGGCACTCAGCTGCTTTCGCGCCGCACTTAACGTTTATACAAGAGAAGAGTCGCCACTGCGCTGGGCCGAGATCATGAGTAATTTTGCGCAAGCAGCCCAGGTTCTGGGTGGGCATATGAAAAGCATGGAAGCGCTGGCGACAGCAACCAATGCGTGCCGGGCCGTGCTTGAGGTGCGCAATCGCAAGAAAATGCCGATGGCCTGGGCGGCGACCCAGAACAATTTGGGTTCTGCCCTATTTATGCTCGGCAAACAGACCCGCAGTATCGAGCGTCTGGAAGCCGCCATCAAAGCGTTCGAACTTGCCCTTGAGGTTTATGAATCAACCCGCTCCCAGCGGATGGCGGCGGTGACGGCAAACAATCTGGATCGGGCGCGCGAAATGCTGGAAAGCTTCGCACCCCGCAACATTTCGTCATCCGAATGGAATGATATCCTTTTCGATGATGATGACGACGATGATGATGACATCTTCGACCTCACGTCGAACGGCAACCCGTCACGCCTGCCGGAGCCTGGCGAGGGGTTGCTGGAGAACAAGTCCCAAGCCCGCAGCAAACCAGCAACGGACTGGTTTCTTGAAGCCGTCTGAACAGGTCACTGAATTGTTACTGAAATTACGCTCGCGTACCCAGCAATTGAGGCTTATATACGTCGCTGACTGCAAGATAACGGGAGCTCTTCCTTATGGGGCGACAAAATCAACAAAACTCAAGAATAGTCTGGCGCCAGCCCGACGGGGCGCCGGTCACGTGCCACGACAAGATCGTTGTCCTCAACGAAAACCTGAATGACCTACGCCAGGAATGCCAGGATGTTATGGAAGACGCGCTTCTGATGGGTTGCGATGAACAGCAAATACGTGATGTCCTGGAAGACATCATCCGCTCTGCCAAGAATCCATTCAAAAAAAACTAGGTTTTTGGCGCAAATGCGTCGTCGCGGACTATTCGTCCGCTCGGGATTTACTTAACTCCTCAACAATAAACGCATAAGCCAGTGCCGTTTCTTGCAAACGGTCAAACCGCCCGGCGGCCCCGCCATGCCCCGCATCCATGTTGGTGCGGAATAATAGCGGGTTATCATCGGTTTTGAGAGTGCGAATTTTTGCGACCCATTTTGCCGGTTCCCAATAGGTGACACGCGGGTCTGTCAATCCGGCGGTGACGAAGACCGGCGGATAGTCGATGGCCTGCAGATTGTCATAGGGTGAATAGGAGCGGATGTATTCAAACGCATCCCGGTCCGAAATCGGGTTCCCCCATTCCGGCCACTCCGGCGGGGTCAGCGGCAGGGTGTCGTCGCACATGGTGTTCAACACATCGACAAACGGCACTTCGGCAACCACGGCTCCTAACATATCCGGGCGCATATTCAACGCCGCACCAACCAGCATCCCCCCCGCACTACCGCCGTGGATGGCAATCCGTTTGGCCGACGTAAAGCCATCGGCGATCAGGAACTCGCCGACAGCAATGAAATCGCTGAAGGTATTTTTCTTATGTTCGCGTTTGCCTGCCTTGTACCAGCCATAACCTTTGTCCATACCGCCCCGGACATGGGCAATGGCGTAGACAAAACCGCGATCCACCAGACTCAAGCGCCCCGTCGCGAAGGCCGCGGGCATCGCCATGCCGTAGGACCCATAACCATAAAGCAGGGTTGGCGCAGTGCCATCCAGAGGTGTGTCTTTTCGGTACAGCAAAGAAACCGGCACCAGCTCGCCATCTTGAGCAAGCGCCAACAGACGGCGCGTTTCATAGTCTTCCGGATTGTGGCCCGACGGCACTTCCTGTTCTTTGCGCAAGTCCCTGGCCCGGGTCTGCATATCATAATCATAGACCCGGTTGGGTGTGGTCATGGACGAGTATGAAAACCGCAAATTCGTCGTATCAAACTCAAAACTGCCGTTCATGCCCAGCGAATATGCCTCTTCATCAAATGAAATTTCGTGTGCATCGCTGGATGAAAATTCCGTAACGATGATCCGGGGCAAGCCTTCACAGCGCTCGATCCGGGCCCAGAAATCCTTGAACACCTGCAGTCCCAGTATCAGGCAACCGGGCGTATGGGCGACGCAATCTTGCCAGTTTTCTCGGGCCGGAGCGTCTTCGGGTGCGGTAACGATTTTAAAATCCTCCGCCCCGTCCGCATTGGTAAGGATCAGGAACGTGCTCGCGTGGTGCGCCACTTCATATTCAAGTTCCGGCTCACGAAGTTGAACCAATTTGGGCGCGGACAAGGGAATGTCCGCATCAATCAGATGGACTTCCGAAGTCTGATGGTCGTGGGCCTGAATCAGGATGTAGCGGCGGCTTTCTGATTTACCGACACCGACAAAAAACCCGGGATCATCTTCGTGATAAACTTCTACGTCATCCGCAGCAATTTCGCCCAGAACATGTCGCTTCACCGAACAGGGACGGTGATTGTCATCAAGTTCCGTATAAAAAACCGTTTTCGAATCATTCGCCCATTCCAGCGCGCCGCTGGCCCCTTCGATCACATCGCCGAAGTCCTCACCACTGGCGAGATCACGAAAGCGGATGGTGAAAATTTCCGAGCCGTTGGTATCTGTCGCATAGGCCAGAACCGTGTGATCGGGGCTGTGCTCAACGGTTGCCAGTTTGAAGAACGAATGACCAACGGCTTCCGCATCACCATCGAAAAGAACCTCCTCCGCATCCGCTACCCCTTTAGGTGCGCGGCAATAATGCGGGTGCTGCCCACCAGTGACGTATTTCTGATAATAGGAAAACGGACCATCAGGCGAGGGAACGGAAGAGTCATCTTCCTTGATCCGCGCCTTCATTTCTTCAAACAGCGTTTCTTTCAAACCCTGCAACGGTGCCATGCAAGCTTGCGTATAAGTATTTTCGGCCTCCAGATAGGCGCGGATATCGGGCTGCAATATTGAGGGGTCGCGCATGACCTCTTGCCAGTTTTCATCCTTCAGCCAGGCGTAATCATCAACCAGCGTGACGCCGTAACGTTCCTGGGGTTGTGGTCTCTTTTCGGCGACAGGTGGTATTGGCAAAGTCTCGGGCATAATCCCTCCGGGTTTAATCAGATAGTACAAATAGTGCGGCATGCCCATATGAGAAACCCAAAACCGCATATGGGCACGACATTACAAAACAATTCTGTTTCCGCGCGTCGCTCTGCAGGCTACGTTGCGGGTCGTTCTGTCGTATCTACTGGATGTTGGCCTGCCGTGATCGAACTCTGGATTCCTCTGACTATCGCTGCTGCATTCATGCAGAATTTGCGCTCCGCTTTGCAAAAATATCTGAAGGCAAAACTGACGACGACGGGTGCTTCTTATGTGCGATTCCTTTATGCGATGCCGTTTGCGCTACTCTATCTATTTAGCGTCAATCAGTTCGGCGGGCATCCGATTCCGGATGTGAATGTAAAATTCCTGATTTACTGCCTGCTCGGTGGCCTGACGCAAATACTGTTCACCTTCCTGCTGGTTTACCTGTTTTCGTTCCGCAACTTTGCCGTCGGCACGACGTACTCCAAAACGGAAACCATGCAGGTCGCCCTTCTGGGCCTTATATTGTTGGGCGATACAGTCAGCATTATGGGATTAATCGCCATCGCCATCAGCCTGTTTGGGGTCATGGTCCTGTCGGTCGCACAAACCAAAATCACCGTGAAAAACCTGTTTACCAGCCTGTTTGAAAAACAATCCCTGATCGGGTTGACTTGCGGGGCTTTTCTGGGCGCTTCCGTCGTCTTTTACCGAGGGGCCGCCTGGGCGCTGGATGACGGGGAAATCATCATGCGCGCCGCCTTCTCCCTGACCGTTGCGGTGGTCATGCAAACGGTAATTATGGGCATCTACATCCGATTTCGCGAACCCGGTCAGTGGACGGAGGTTGTCCGCAACTGGCGACCGGCACTTGGCGTCGGGATTGCCGGTGTATTGGCATCAATTTTCTGGTTCAGCGCCTTTACCCTTGAAAACGCAGCCTACGTTCGTGCCCTTGGCCAGATTGAACTTCTGTTCACCTTCGTTGCGTCAATCCTGTTCTTCAAGGAAAAAACCAGCCCGCTGGAACTGGTTGGCATATTTCTGATTGCCGTCGCCATCATCATATTGCTGATTACAAATTAAATTCCTGCTTGTGCAAGTCGAAATTTTGGCAATGATGCTTGCCCTTAAACTGTGCAACCTTCTTGAAAAATGTGTGGTCCCGCCATGAACGATCAAATACCTGAAAACATTGAAACCATTCTCGCCAACTGTCTGACGGACGGGGCCTTCCCCGAATTTCCCAATCATGAGCATGGCAAGGTACGTGAATCCTATGATTTGCCTGATGGTCGCCGAGTAATGATCGCAACGGATCGCCAGTCAGCGTTCGATATCATTCTGGCTGCCGTCCCATACAAAGGGCAGGTTCTGAACCAAACGGCGAAGTTCTGGTTTGACCAGACCGCGGATATTTGCCCGAATCACCTGTTGGATGTGCCGGACCCGAACGTTGTCATCGCCCAGCGCCTTGACATGCTGCCTATTGAAATGATTGTCCGCGACTATATGACGGGCTCGACCGACACCTCAATCTGGCCCATGTACCAACGCGGCGAGCGGGTTTTATACGGCCACGACTTCCCGGACGGACTGGCCAAAAACCAGAAACTGCCATCAACCATTATAACCCCCACAACCAAAGCCGCGCAGGGCGATCACGATGCGCCGATTACGGCAAAAGAAATCGTCGATCAGGGCTTGTTGACGCAGGCACAGTGGGACGAAGTTTCCACAAAGTCTCTTGCACTTTTCGCAAAGGGCCGGGAAATTTCAGCGAAAAACGGTCTTATTCTGGTCGATACCAAATACGAATTCGGCGTTGATGCAGACGGTGTGATTACGGTTGCCGATGAAATTCACACCCCCGATTCCAGCCGCTTCTGGATCGCCGACAGCTATCAGTCCCAACTGGACGCAGGTAAAGAACCCAACAGCCTTGATAAAGAGTTTCTGCGCCTTTGGGTGAACGAGCGCTGTGATCCCTATAATGACGAAATTCCGGAAATCCCTGCCGATACGCTGATGGAATTCAGTGGCAAGTACGTGCGCCTCTATGAACAGGTCACCGGACAATCGTTCGACATACCGTCAGCTGATCAATCCGTTCGCGATCGTATCCGGGACAATCTGGCAAAAGCGTTGCCGGAATATTTCTAGAGCTGCACTTTTCAGCGCGTATTGATTTCATCGGCCAAATTACTCAATCCCTCACGTAGTGCCGCAACCAAAGATGCGACGCCTGACGTGCGAAGCGGGATAAATGGTTTCTTTGTCTGACGGCACATGCGTTTGACTTTCAGCGCAGCATTGTGACTTATGCAATCGATCGGAAAAACAACAGCGTCAGCTTTTCCGATTGCGCGGGCAAGTTCATCAAGTGATCTTTCAAGACCACCATCATGATGGAAAAGTTCGCCATTCCAACACGCCACCATTTTTTGCAGACGGCAAACCTGCCGCGGCCGCCCCCCAACGTATAGAATATTGCATCCTGTCAGATCAAATGGGCATTTGGGGCCACTGGCGTCAACATTTTCCTGTTCAACAGAGAGCTCTAATGCGCGTATTTCTGCATTCAGAGCAGGTAAAGTTGCTAGCACTTTGGTATGGGCGGATCTCAGGTCTTCGTTCTCTGACCCAACAGCAGAAAGTCGTTGTTTCAGGTTATTGATTTCATGCCGGTCATTTGTGCGTAATTTTGCTATATCCGCTTTGCTTTGGGATTGAGTTTGCTCAGGCCGAAGCGATGCGGCTAGCTGACCTCTTAATGAAGCCAGTTCTCTGCGTATCTTGATGATTGTTTGTTCTTTATCTTCCAGTATCTGATGATGACGCTGGCTTTGATTTTTCAACCGCTCCTCTAGTGGCACCACCGCCTGCTCCATACGTTTCAAATTACATTTGTCCGCACGGTTTGAGGCACCGGCGAGATGGGACAGCATATGAACATCACCATATATCCGAAGCGCTAGATTTTCATCCAAATCTGGATGACTGAGGATAGCCCAATACGGCCCGGGAATATCCCCTGCCAGATATACCCCTTCCCACATTTCTTCCAGTTGAGCACTTGAGCGGGCGGTTTTAAACCGCTTGATGCTTGAAGCATATTTGCGATCAAGGAGCTTGTTGAGCAATTTTGCGGCGAGTGAGCCCGTTCCTGCTTCACGAACGAAGTGCCCATGTAAATAAAAATCCGTGACGCTAGCGCTGCCGTTTTTATATCCCAGTTTACGCGCAAGACCCCTGATTTCTGCGAGCGTCAGGCATGTTCCAATAACCGAACAATGTCTTGCGGAATTGATTTCCCAAATTCGCCGCCTATTTTTATGGGATTGATGAACTGTTCCCACCTTGCACTGTTCACACATCGGATATTCTGCATCCGTTTGGTCTGGTTTGGGACACGTTATCCAATTTATTCTTTGGTGATGCAGGTCGTACCGCCAAGGAAATACAAGACAGCGACACCTTGGAATACCGCTTCGAGCGGGCATCACTAAGAAGAAGTTTGGCGAGTGCTTCAGTGCCCACAAACATCATTATCATTTTGCGATCTCCATTAGCTTTTGAGAATTTTGACAATCCTGAGCCGGGTCGGCTGTAACTTTGGCGAGGAGCTGAGCCATGCAATCCAGACGCGACCTTTCGGCACCCATCCACAGACGCGCAAAGCGTCCCTGGTACGGGCAAAGTTGGCACCGGTCTTCAAACTGTTCGAGACGTAGTTGCAGGCGTGTTGCGTGACGTTTTAGTACGCAAGATTTGATCTCATCATTAGCAGAATCGAGAAAACAAATCTGTAAAGCATCCATAGTCAGAGTGGATGGTCGTGTAAGGTTGCCTGGATCATATTGCAGCAACAAACAAACCTGAGTCATTCCCAACTCTGTAATTGCTAATGTATCAGGTTCCTTTCGGTTGCCTATACATTGCAGAAAACCAGCATCAAGGCTTCTGCGGCATGACGTTTCAATGACATCAGACGTGGGTTGCCAATAATCAGGCACGAGCCCTTTAGCAATCAAAACAATCCGGGTGAGGGGCGTTGGCCGCTGACGCGCAACTCCCAAAACAGCAAGGTCTACAATCTGGTTTTCAAGCATCCGTGTTCATACCAGTCCAAAAAATTTCTGCGCCTATTTTGGATAGCAGATCAATTCTGATAATGCAAATGATAATCATTCGCATTATCATTTGTTATAAATTGGAAGACCGTTCATCTCAGGCAGTGCCAAATTGATTGCACTCTTTTGCGGGATCAATTTTGCCGAAATTGTGAAAACAGAAACCCGGGCTGAAGAGGATCAGCTATCTATAAAATCATCAATCGGTCAAATCAGCATTCAACAACATTAACAGCGAGACCACCCTGGCTAGTTTCCTTGTACTTGGTCTGCATGTCCTCGCCGGTCTGGCGCATGGTTTCAACCACGGCATCCAGAGAAACGAAATGCTGCCCGTCTCCCTTTAAGGCGAGTGAGGCGGCATTGATCGCCTTCACGGCACCCATGGCGTTGCGCTCTATACACGGCACCTGCACCAATCCACCAACCGGATCACACGTCATACCAAGATGATGCTCAAGCCCGATCTCGGCGGCGTTTTCAACCTGTTCAATGGTGCCGCCCAAAGCCGCTGCCAAGCCCGCGGCCGCCATGGCGCAGGCGGAGCCGACTTCGCCCTGGCACCCGGCTTCCGCCCCTGAAATGGAAGCGTTGGTTTTGATCAATGAGCCTACTGCCCCTGCGGTCAGCAGGAAGGTGCGAATACCGGTAATGTCGGCGCCCGGGCAAAATTTCTGATAGTAGCGAATTACAGCCGGGATCACGCCTGCTGCCCCGTTGGTCGGCGCCGTTACGATGCGCCCGCCGGATGCATTCTCTTCGTTCACCGCAATGGCGTAGAGACTGATCCAGTCCATGCATTCGTGCGGGAAGCGGGCGTTATTCAACTCAGATTCCCGAAGATCAGTATTCAGTTTGTGCGCACGGCGACGAACGTTAAGCCCCCCCGGCAATACACCTTCAGTAGACATGCCGCGTTCCATGCAGGCCCGCATCACATCCCAGAGTTGATCAAGGCGTTCAGTGACGGCCTCTTCACCGCCTGCGATACTTTCGTTCGCCATCATCATCTCAGCAATTGATTTCCCGGATCTGGCTCCGAGCACGAGTAGCTCTTTGGCTGAATGAAAGACGAACGGAAGGTCCGGGGAGATTTCGCGCATACCCGTCGGAAGTCCTATCTCCTGATCATCAGCGACAAAGCCGCCACCGATGGAATAATAAACACGGTCGGCGAGTTCGGTGCCATCCACATCAAAGGCCAGAAACCGCATGCCGTTGGAATGCCCGGGAAGCGGTTCGCCATAATCAAGAAACAGGTCGGTTTCTTCATTGAAAGGAATAGTATGTGCCCCCGCCAGATCGACTGATTTGAAACTGCGGATGCGCTCGATGATTTCGGCTACGCTGTCGGGATCAACCTGATCGGGCAATTCGCCGGACAGGCCAAGTAAAAGAGCCGTGTCCGACCCATGTCCTGCCGCCGTAAACGCAAGGGAGCCGTGCAGGTGAATGACAATACGCTGTGTTTGTTCAAACCGCCCTAACTCGCGCAGTTCATCAATAAATCGGCCAGCCGCAACCATCGGTCCCACAGTATGGGAGCTCGACGGCCCAATTCCGATTTTGAACAGGTCAAACACACTATAGGTCAAACAACGTTCCCCGATTTTCACACGATGATATATACCGAGCGGAATATTGATCATCCCCTCTCGCTTAGCCAGCGTTGTTACGACTATAATTGTCAAAACACCGCCAAGGAAACAGGGACAGCTTATCATGATCGCCGTTATGTTCGAAGTCCGCCCCGCCGACGGGCAGTCAGACCGATATTTTGAACTCGCCGGAAAGCTCAAGAGCGAGCTTGAAAAGGTCGATGGTTTTATTTCGGTTGAGAGGTTCCAGAGCCTTGTCGATGACGCGAAATTCCTGTCGCTTTCATTCTGGCGTGACGCGGAAGCCGTCGAAACCTGGTTCCGGCACGCCGGTCATCATGACGCCCAGACAGAAGGGCGGAGCGGCGTTTTCAAGGATTATCGCATTCGGGTCGCTAATGTATTTCGAGATTATGATCTGGCGGCGGGGCGGCCCGAAGTCTGATCACGTCAAATCAATAAGCCGGTTTTCTGTGTTCGACAAATACACAGCTTCTTCAATTTGCAGATTGCTAACATAGTCACGCGCCGTATTGGGGAGCGGTGATCCGTCTGTGAAATGGCGAATGATTTGGGATTGCAACCGGTAAACGCAGTCCCCGCCGTAGCCATGGTCCCGCCAGTCATATTTGATCTCGGTTTCGTCGTTTTCTCCATGTGGGCGCTGGAACAACTGGCCATAACCGCTCAGGCGAAGCACACTATTTTCAGCCTCAATCCACATTTCACCCATTGTCAGGCGCCGGTTTTCCGCCACGTGATCAACCAGCCGGTTGCAGTCGATCAGGCCCTGAACGCTGTTGGCGTGTTCAAGGATAATGACACCGGAATCTTCACCGGCTATTGCCGGGTTTAACCGCCTGAGGCGCGCCAGCACGCTATCGGCTTCGCCAAACAGGAAGCGGAAAACATCAATCAGGTGGATGACCGTCTCATGAACCAGAAACCGTTCCATGATCTGGAAATAAGGCTGGCGATCAAGATAGGCACGCGGTCCCTGCCCGTCACCGGGACGCAGACAGAAACGGGCCTGATAGATATCGCCAAGCACCCCGCTCTCAATGATCCGCTTCATTTCACCGAACCAGGGCTGGAAGCGGAAATTCTCATGAACAATGACGGGTGTCCCCGTTTCATCCGCCAGATCGGCCATCGCCATCGCATTCTCAAGTGTGCCGGTGAATGGTTTCTGGCAGATTACAGGGATATTTCTGGACAGGGCGGCTTTGATGAAATCACAATGGGTCGGTGGCGGCGTGATGACATCGACCAGATCCGGTTGAACCTGATCCAGCATCCGCTCGAAATCATCAAAAGTATCGGAAATCCCGTATTGGGCAGAAACCTCAGTAAGTGAGGCGGGATCAAGCGAGCAGATTGCGGCAAGTTCCGTGCCCTCTACCCGTGACCATGCATCGAAATGGAACTGGCTGAAGAAACCCGTGCCAACGGCTGCAACACGAAGCTTGCCTGCCATCCCTATCAGTTCTCAAGCGCCTGATAGACGGCGTTGGTAATCTCCGCCGTTCCGGCGCTCCCGCCCAATTCATTTGGCAACAAATCACCGCTCGCAAAAGCCTGATCAACGGCTTCAGTGATCATATCTGCGGCCCGGACACAATTTTCATTGCCATGCTTTTGCCCGAGCCAGTCGAGCATCATGGCACCGGAAAGAAACATGGCCGTCGGGTTGGCGCGCCCCTGCCCGGCGATGTCCGGTGCACTACCGTGACAGGGCTGGAAAACGGCGTGATGATCACCAATATCAGCGGATGGGGCCATGCCCATGCCTCCGATCAGCGCCGCCCCCAGATCAGACAGGATATCGCCGAACATGTTTTCGGTGACCATCACATCGAAATTCCAGGGCGCTTTCGCCATGTTTAATGCGGTCGCGTCGATATAGGCATAATCGGTCTCAATTTCCGGGAACTTCACGGCGCGTTCATCGAAAATTCTCCGAAAAAAAGCGAAAGCTGTAAAGACGTTAGCTTTATCAACACACGTCACTTTTCCTGCTGCACCGCGCTGTTTGCGACGTTCCGCCAGCTTGAAGGAGAAATCAAAAAGTCGTTCCGAAACATCGCGGGTGATGACCATCGTTTCGCGTGCGATCTCGTCGTTTTCAACGGTTCCTTTACCGTGGGATGCAAAGAGGCCTTCGATAGATTCGCGGATAATCACAAAATCAAGATTTTGCGCCCGCGGGTCCGCCAAAGGTGTTGGGACACCTGGCACAGAACGTACCGGTCGGACCCCAGCATAGAGACCAAGATCAAAGCGCAATTCCAGTTGCGGTGAAATTTCTGTGCCATCAGGATAACGCACGCTTGGCAAGCCCATAGCCGCCAACAAGATCGCATCTGCCGCTTTTGCTTTCTCGCGTGAATCACCTGGAAAGGCGTCGCCGGTATCACGGTAACACGCGGCCCCTGCTGGCAGGTCTTCAAACTCCAGAGAAAAGCCGCCAACTTTTTTGGCGACATGACCCAAGAGTTCCACACATGGTGGCGTGATTTCGGGGCCAATACCATCACCGGGAAGGACAGCAATCGAGAAGGACGTTGACGTCATATGAAGGTCGCCTGTTGAGCTCAATGAATTGAAAGAGGAGATTAAAGCCAAACGGTCATTTCGTATAGCTGGATATTATCCGATCAATCGTTCCGTCCACACGCAGTTCATCAATTGCTCTCTGCAGTGTTGCCAGAACGTCGGCCGACGTCGACATATTAAACGCATAGCCTACTTGCCCTTCTTTCAGAACATACGCTTCTTCGTACAAACTGGGATCGCCACCAGTTGATTTCAGGTAGTGGAAGAACACTTCAGGCGAATAGGCTACGGCGTTGACGCGGTTATGGCTGAAAAAATAAAACAGGTCTTTCAGGGTGTTTTTTCTGGCAATGACATCGTCACTGAGCGCCAGTTTACGGATCAGCTGATCCCCGATATCATCCCGAACGGCACCGATTTTCAGAGCCGCGAGGTCAGCTTCTGTGGTGATTTTTATCTTGTCTGTTTTACGAACAATAACAGAAACTCTTATGGGAATTGATGGTCCGACAAATTTCATCACCCGTTGGCGTTCGGGCGTATAGGTCATACTGAACAACGCCGTTCCCGGGTTTTTCTGAAGCGTTTTATAACTCTCTGTCCAGGGAACAATTTTAAAGGTTGCGGCAGGAATTTCGGCCCCTATTTTAGCAAAAGCCGCCATCAGAATTTCAACTGCCATCCCTGTCGGAACCCCGTCCGCGTCCGGATAATTGAATGGTGGGTAATCTTCCGCATACCAAGTCATGGCCTCAAGCTTCAGGGCCGCCTCCTGATTTGTCATTGCAAAAGCGGGCACTGCACTGAGTTGAATGCCAATACATAACATTGCAAATGTGAAAAAACGCAAGATCATTGGCGCGGTCAGACCCTAACAATATTTGCAGGTTGTCATCTTATACATGAAATCAACTCAGGGCACGAAATTCTTATGCCCCACTGGGAAGTCATTAATATCGGTGATTTCCGGCAAGGCGATATCTGCCGAAATCGAGTTGTGGATTGCCAGCATATTCTGGCTGCTGGTCGGGCCATAGATGTTTATAGCGTTCTGAAAATAATTGTCGGCGTTAAACAAAAGGGGGCGATGCCACCACAATTTATACCCGGCCTCAAACAGCCAGGATATCAGGGCTGCTGATTTTTCCTGATTATCGTTCTCGATATAGATAATGGGTTGGTGTTTGGCGATTGACGCACTGGCACCTATCAAAACATCACGCTCCATGCCCTCAACATCGATTTTCAGAAAGTCCAACCTGTCGTAAGGATAGACATCATCGAACCGGTGGATCGGAACCGGGATGGTGCCATCCGATACCTGATCAATGCTAATGCCGCCAAAGTTATTTTCCTGGCGATAATCCAGAGCCGGGATTTTAAGCACCCCGGTTTCAGCTGCCAGTCCGTAAGGCAGGCAATTAACATTCATCAAACTGTTTAAGGATATCGTTCCACAGAGATTCTGGAAAACAACCGGCTGCGGCTCATACGCAACAACCTGCCCGCCGAGCCCGACCTTCTTTGCCAGCCGCACCGTATGGGCACCACAATTTGCACCTAGTTCCGCAATGAACGAACCAGCGGGGCAGAGTTGATCAAACAATTCATACTCAGCCTGACAGTATTCTCCGTACAGGATCAGGGCCCGGCCAACAAAAACATCGTTCTCATTGGCCAAATATACGGCATCCCGTCCCCGAACAAGCTTGTTAAATCCATCCAGTTCGGTGACGCGCTGTTCATTCATTCAAGAACTTTACAGGGTTCGGAGTCGCGCAGCAATTAAACCCTTCAAGCTTCTGCGATACATTTTGCGGGAAGTGCGATCGTCACTGTCGTACCCTGCCCGACCACACTTTCAATTCCCAACCTGCCGCCATGAAGTTCCGTCAGGCGTTTCGCCAGGGGTAACCCCAAACCGGTACCAGATCCGGAGTGTGCAACGTGAGAGCTGTCACGCGCCTGCTCAAAAGCTTCCATAACCCGCAGCAATTCTTCAGGTGGAATGCCAATTCCCGTGTCCGAAATGGTGATACCGACACCATCCTTTTCACGATGAATTGCATTGATATGAAGCTCTCCGCCGCTTTCTGTGAACTTGAGGGCGTTTCCAACAATATTGAGGATGATTTGTTTCAATACCTGCTCGTCCACCCGTAGCATGGGCATATCAGACGGGAGAGAAGCTTGTGTTTGAACACCATAACGCTCAGCGCGCGGTGCGACGATCTGGAGACAGTCTGCAATCACAGGCTCCAGCTTAATATCCCCAAGTTCCAGCATTTTTTCACCGGCCTCTATCCTGTTGAGGTCCAGAATATCACCGATGATGCGAAGCAGGTGTTTACCGGAATTGTTGATGTCTTTTGCATAGTCCAAATAAACCAGGTTTTGAATTGGCCCCATGACCTGATCGACCCACATTTGCGAAAAACCGATGATCGCATTCAGAGGCGTGCGAAGCTCATGGCTCATATGGGCAAGGAATTCAGACTTTGCCTGACTGGCGTGCTCGGCTTCCTTTCTGGCTTTCTCAAATTTTGTCGTTCGGTCCGAAACCAGCACTTCAAGGCGGTCCCTGTGCTGGGTAAGCTCTCTCTCCTGAACCTTGATTCTCTGTAGATTTTCGCCTGCCTGACGAAGCATTCGATTAAACGCCTTGATCACATCCCCCAATTCGTCGCCGTTCGGCGCATCGCTCACATAACAATCGGGATTTTCAGGATCAGACCCCGCCGCCAGCAAACGGTCACGAAGATGCCGGATAGGGATCAGGATGACCCGCTCGAGAACCAGCATCGTGACAATGGTGACGAATACGGAAATCAGCAGCACCAGACCGACAATCCGAAGCTTAAAGGCGGTTACAGCAGGCTCGATTTCCGTCGTGTTGATCCGTGCCGTCACATAATAGGGCAGACGGTTCCGATCTGGCGGCCAGACGACATCCATTCTCGACCCATCGCTTGAACTTCGGTGAAGTGTACCCGTGGCGGTCCCGATTGCACTTTCAAACGCCTCTGGCTGTTCGCCAAACGTCGACACCAAAGGTCCGCCCTGATCATAGACCCGGGCCCCGACCAGAACCGTATTGTCACTGAGCAGTTTTGCCGTGTCCGGGAAGCTGGTTTTCAGTCCATCTTGCTTTTCTGAAGAGCGCAGGATCGCCCGCATGACAACAACAGCTTCGCGTTCGACCTCGATCATTCGGTCTCTCTCGAAACTTTTAATCGAAAAAAATAGAATTGCCCCCTCGACCAGCAAAATTGCCAAAAACACCCCGACCGTGACTTTCCAGCAAAGCTTGCAACTAAAACCACCACCCAGATTGTGAATGGGGGCGCAGTGCCGTGCAACGGGTACATTCGGTTGAGACATTTACCTACTCAGAAATATTACTACTGCACTTCTCCATCATTATACCGCGTGTACACGTATAACTTGTTCAAGTTCGCGCGATCACTAAGTGATCAGCAACACTTCTCTGGCACTAAGTGATCAGCAATACTTCTCCGGCCCGACCCATTGAACATCCGAATATCGGTCGCCATGCGCCCAACCAAGCGGCAACCGACGCTCGATTTCGGCGAGATCATCCGTGCCTAGTGTCATCTCGGCCCCTTTTGCGAGCTCATTGAGGTGTTCAACCGATCGGGTCCCTGGAATCGGGATAACATGATCGTCCTGATGCAGCAGCCAGGCGATGGAGAGTGTTGACGCTTTCACCCCCATGTCCGCTGCCAGATCACGGAAACCTGCCGCAGCGGCGATGTTGGCGGTTAGATTTGGCTCCAGAAATCGTGGATTGTTTTGCAGAAACGGGAAGGTTTCCGCTTTCTCGCGCGTGTGAGGTTTATCGGTCAGCAAACTTCGGCCAACCGGGCTGAACGCCACCAGCGATGTCCCCAACTCTGCTGTCTTCTGAACCAGGCCCAGTTCTGGGGAGCGGGTCGAGAGCGAATATTCAGATTGCACCGCGCCGACCGGATGCACGGCGACGGCGCGGGCGAGCGACGCCGGGGCGATTTCAGAAAATCCAAATTGGCGAATTTTTCCGGCATTGACGAACCCGGCCAGCGTTTCTGCCACCTCTTCAATGGGAATGCTCTGGTCACGGCGGTGCATGTAATAGAGTTCAACCGCTTCAACGCCCAGGCGCTGCAGGGATTTATCCAGTTCACCCGTCAGGTAATCCTTGCTGTTGTCAAAGAAATTGGCGCCATCCTTACCCCGGCGAATGCCAGCCTTTGTCGCGATTTTAAACAGCGAATTGCGCCCTGCACCTTGTTTGGCCAGAAACGAACCAATCCGTTCTTCCGACAGCCCGGCACCGTAAACATTGGAAGTATCAAGATGATCAATTCCCAAATCCAATGCTGAACTCAGAATCGCGTGTGATTTTTCAGTATCTGTTGGCCCGTAAAATTCCGTAAATGACAGCGCGCCAATTCCAATAGCGGAAACGACAGCCCCGCCACTCCCCAGTTTTCTTTTTTCCATGATATGTCCTGACTGACGTTACCCAAAAACAATGCAGCGCGACTGTATCGCCAGCCCACGTGGCAAAGCAAGCGCGCCGAAAATTGCAAATAAAGGCATGATTCTCGTAACTCACTGCTGCCCCCAACATCTGTGTGGAGTGGCGGGATTAAATGTCGTGAGCGCCAAAATCGTGAGAGATCATAAAGGCATAGCCAAATGGATTTGAATGGCGAATAATGCGGGCGAAAAAGGATTGGAACGGCCAGTGGCTAAAAAAATTATCGTTGGTATAACAGGTGCAACCGGGGCCATCCTCGGCATACGTTTCCTTGAAGCCCTGAAAACAGCTGGGGTCGAGAGCCATTTGGTCATTAGCAAATGGGGTCGGCAAACATTAGAGCACGAAACAGACTATGCATATGAGGCCATCACAGCATTAACCTCGCGGACATATTCACCTGCTGAAATGGGCGCCGCAGTCTCCTCAGGCTCCTTTATAACAGATGGCATGATAATTATCCCATGCTCGATGCGGACCCTGGGTGCGATTGCCCACGGAACTGGGGATACTCTCGTACACCGGGCTGCGGACGTTATCCTGAAGGAGCGACGCCCCCTTGTTCTGGTCCCTCGTGAAACACCGCTTAACACCATCCATCTCGAAAACATGCTCAAGCTGTCTCGGCTTGGTGTGACGATGTTACCGCCCATGCCCGCATTTTATACCCATCCGAAATCAGTTGACGATATCATCGACCATACGGTTTCACGTGCGCTCGACCAATTTCAGATCGAGAACAATTTAACCGACCGCTGGGACGGAGTTATGAATACTTGAGCTGGTCCAACATTGTGGGGCAGTTAGGCAGCCGAGATAAGGTGTATTCCTGCATCTAATCAAGCCGCCATACTTCGCCTTCCATTTATAAAAATTTGCGTCCGGCAAGCCATGCCGACGGCAAAACTCCGAAACCTCCGCCCCCGCATCAATGCTGCAGCAAAATTCTGTTTATTTAGACCGACAAAAAAATACGCCATCAATCCAAGTGTTATGAAACACCATAATGATCAATAGAAATATATTGAAAACCTATCAAAAATACACCTACTGTACTGGTGAATTAATACACAATGTTCGAGGGGGGGTTATTGGATAGTATTTCGAGGGGGGGTTATTGGAGAGTATTATGTGGTCGAGTTTGTCTATAAGTATAAAACTATCGGTTGTTAGCGCATTAGCTGTTGCCATATGCCTGATAATTGGGATTACTTTACAATCGTCGATGACCCACGACATAACTCGACGCCTGACCATTGAAAAGGCCGAGGAAATAGGGCGCGTTCACGCTGAACAAATTTCCAAACGCCTGGACAAAGCGATGAAAGTTGCCGAAGTCCTCGGTGCAGCCTTTAAGGGTATGCGCGAATACGCGAAGGCAACTGAACGCAAAATATTTGATAGCATTCTAAGAGCGACACTGGAACAGAATCCGGACCTTGCCGGAGCATGGGCCGGATATGAACCTAATGCGCTTGACGGTCGAGACAATGATTATAAGGATGAAAAAAACCTATTAAACGATCCAAAAACCGGTCGCTATGCATCCTACTATTATAATTACGGCAAAGGTGTTGAACCATGGCATTTAAGTGGATTGGCTGACGTCAACACCTCCAAAGATGAACAGTATGACTATTATAATATCCCGCTCCGGGAAAACCGTCCGACGGTTGTCGATCCGGTGTTCTACCCCGACCTGGGAGATGGTGGCGTTCTTCTCCCCTCCTTTGCCGTCCCGATTAACGATACTGACGGTAAGGTAATAGGCGTTGCCGGTGTTGATATCATGCTGAACGACATGGCCGCAGAGTTTGCCAAACTGAAGCCGTTTGAGACCGGCAGTGTCTATGTGATTTCCTACAAGGGAAAATGGGTAGCTTACCCGGATGAGACCCTCTTAGGTAAACCGATCGCCGAGCTAGACAAAAGTCGTCAGGTTTTTAAAAATGCCCTAGGACGCGTCAAGGAAGGCGCAAGCTGGACCGAAGATGACCAGGAGTTTGTGCGGGTATTCATTCCGGTCCAGGTCGTTGGAACCGACACCCCTTGGTCCGTTGTCGTTAATGTTCCGCAATCAAAAATTACCTCGGATGCAAATTTTCTGCGGAACGTAACCGCTGTTGGCGGATTGGTAGTGATTATAATCATCGTTGGCGTTCTGTCGCTCGTCAGTATGGCGCTTATTCGACGTCCCTTACAGAATTCAATCGGAGTGATAAACGCCCTGCAAAGAGGCCAATACGATATTGATATCAGCGGTCAGGATAGGGGTGACGAGATTGGCCAAGTCAATCAAGCCCTAGACGTATTTAAGCAGGATGCGTTACGCATACAGGAAATGGAGCTTGAGAAGGCAGAATCAAAAAAACGTGCCGAAGAGGAACAAAAAAAGGCTCGCTTGCAACTTGCCGATGAGTTTGAGGAATCAGTCGGAAAGATTGTCGGTAGCGTATCAACGTCCTCCGATCATATGGCCCAATCCGCTCATCAGATGAGCGATATGGCTGATAAGTCCCAAGAACAGACAGTTGTCATCGCGGGTGCGACAGAGGAAGCTTCGGTAAACGTTCAAACCGTTGCCGCCGCAACCGAAGAACTATCTGCCTCGATTCGGGAAATTAATCAACAAGTGAGTAATTCCGCCGACATCGCCGGCGGTGCCGTGGAAGAAATTGAGCGCACTAATGTCATGGTTCAGGTGCTGGCAGATGCTGCCGATAAGATTGATACGGTCGTCAGTTTGATCAATGATATAGCGGATCAAACTAATCTTCTGGCTCTTAACGCCACCATCGAAGCGGCAAGAGCTGGCGAGGCGGGTAAGGGCTTTGCCGTGGTTGCCAGCGAGGTCAAAAATCTTGCCAATCAGACCGGCAATGCGACAGAGGACATCATACAACAAGTCAATGCTATTCAGCAGGAAACCCGCAATACCGTCACCGCAATCAAAGGTATCGGAGAAACGATTGGCAATATCCATTCAATCGGCACGTCCATAGCAGCAGCGGTTGAAGAGCAGGAAGCGGCAACCAGTGAAATTTCCAGAGGCATTCAACAAGCTGCTTCCGGAACCAACGAAGTGGCCAGCAACATTGGTGGCATGAAAGAAACTGCCAATGTCACCGGCGAGGCCGCAACCGGTGTTCAGGACGCAGCACAGGAACTAGCGGGGCAAGCCAAGGTTTTGGAAAAGTCTGTAACTGACTTCGTCAATCGGGTTCGTTTGGGATAGAATAACTTGAGCCCTATGATTCGCCCCTAATTTCTTAGACGCTCTGCCTCTTCCAATTCTGCTGTAGTTCAAACTTGATCGGGAACAGCATACCGTTCCTACCATGCTTACGTTTGGGGTTGTGGAAAACCACCGTCGAGAAGCGATTCCCTTGGGTAGCCGATCTTCTCAAAAATCAGAGCATGGCAGATTCGCATGTTTCTTGGATGCAATCTGCCTAGATGGGTTAGGAAGATCGTGGAATTTCCAATGAAGTGAATTGTTTTTCTGAAAGACATTTGAATTTTTAGGGCATTAGTAGCATTCAGTTCAGATTTCTCGATCCTGATTATCGAAATCCAAAAAGGTGTACAGCAAAGATAGATTGTTAACCTCCTGCTAGCTCCACAAGAGGCTTGCGCCAGCACAGCAGAAAAGTCGCCAATAAAATATTGAATAACAAAGAAAAATGGCGCGCCCGGAGAGACTCGAACTCCCAACCTTCTGATTCGTAGTCAGATGCTCTATCCAATTGAGCTACGGGCACTTGGATGACGAATCCGGACCTTGCGGTCCCGCCTGAAATTCAGGCGCGTCTGAGTTGGCGGAACCTACTAAAGACTATTGGGATTAGCAAGACAGGAAATAACTCTTCTTCTGACGATTGCAAATGACAGAAAAACCACGTAAAAATAGGAACTTGTCGGATTGTAGAGCATTGAGTAATATCATCGACAATAAAAAAAAGGGAGACTTCTGGTTATTCTATGATTCATAATAGGATACAGAAGATTCCAGAGGGGATTCTGCTTAACAAAAGGCTATAACGGATTATGGTTTCAACTGGATTACGGACCCTGCTGGTGGGTGCTCTGCTTGCACTTCCGGCCTGCTCTTTCTCGGAAGACTCACTCTGGCCGTCCCTGACGGGTGAAGACCCTGCTGGTGCACCGGAAACCGCTGCAAAACCGGCAGCGCAGCCTGCGCCAGCCGCTGCGGCCCAAAGCGCTGCCGCCCAGACAACCCAGCCAGCACTTGGTGATGGCAACTTCCAGCCGACGGGCGTAACCCCCGGACAGGCGACCGGAACATTTGTTGGCAAAAAAGTTATTGAGCTGCGCGCCGAACTGCAACGTCTGCAGGGACAGATTTCCCAGCATAATAGTCAGTTGCAAAAACTTCGTGGTGGCCTGGTTGCAAATTCCCAGCGTTATCACGGCACCATTGCCGCTGTGAATGCCCGCCTTCAGGTCGGCACGACACCGGGCAACCCAATTTTGGTACAACAATTCAGAAGCGCCCAGGGCGACCTTGACCGACTGGCGCAGGATGTTGCATCCATGAACGGTCTTGCCGGTAATGTCGGCAACAGCTCGACCATGTCCTCTTTCCTTTCCGAATCGGCAAAAGCCGCATTCGCCGTTTCCGGCGCCATCGATGAAGATCATCGTCAACTGGCCATTCTGGAGGATGAAGTTAATCGCACAGACGTATTGATTGATCGCCTACTCAAGGAAGTCAGCAATGATGTCCGCCGTCAGACCAACTATGTATCGACGGAACGTGCCAATCTGAACCTGCTGTCCACCGGCATCAAATCCGGTGAGATTTACGGCGGCAGCCTGATGAACATCGCGATGGCAAATTCCGGCACCGGCATGGGTATCTCAGCTGGTGCGCCATTGAACACTGCTGGACGTCGCCCACTGGTCGTCATTCGTTTCGACCGTGCCAATGTTCCTTATCAGCAAGCGCTTTATAATGCGGTCAGTCGGGTTCTTGAAAAACGCCCGGACGCGGTATTCGATCTGGTTGCGGTTGCTCCGACATCCGGCGGACAGGCTCGCGTCGCTCTGAATTCCAACAAGGCGCGTCGCCATTCAGAAAACGTTTTACGGTCCCTGATCGAAATGGGCCTGCCGCCCGCACGTATCGCGGTATCGGCAAAAACCGCTGCCCAGGCACGGAGCAACGAGGTTCACCTCTACCTCCGCTGATCTGAGGCGCATAGTAGAATACCAGCAACCGGCTTCTTAAGAGGTCGGTTGCTTTTTTTATTCTGGAATTGTTGCGGCGATGATCGCGATAGGATTAAATCAAACCCTTACAACGGAAACCGAACGTAATGGCTGAACGGTCTCACGATATTAAAGACCATCTTGTTTCCTGGGCGGAAGTGCACCGGGATTCAAAATATCTTGTCCGCAAACTGATGCCGCTTGGCCCCTGGAAAGGCATTGTTGCCCTGACCCGTGGTGGCTTGATCCCGGCTGCAATTATTGCCCGCGAGATGGAAATCCACATTGTCGATACGCTTTGCATCACCAGTTACGACGACCAGACCCGCGGCGTAATCAAGGTTCTGAAATTGCCGGAAGAGGCGGTAAAGGTTGAGGGCGAAGGCTGGTTGTTGATTGATGATCTGGTGGATACGGGAAGCACGGCCAAGGAAGCACGTGGTATTTTGCCAAAATCCCATTTCGCTACCGTTTATGCAAAACCAAAAGGATTGCCCTACGTTGATACCTACAGTCACGATGTCGAACAGGACGTCTGGGTGTTTTTCCCGTGGGACATGGAACTTCAATACATTCGCCCTCTGGTCAAAGACCGCGATTGATCCCGGTCGGGTTTTTTCCCATACTTCCTTCATGAAACTGATGATCGCTGTTTTCGGCTTGCTGATGACGGCACTTTTGCCCGATCCCGCCAGCGCCCAGCAAGCCCTGCCGCTTGATCGCCTGAGCATGGCGCCGGGCTTTCAAATCGAGCTTTACGCGCGCGTTCCAAAAGCGCGGACCCTGGTGATCCTTGAAGACTGGGGGGCTGTACTTGTTGGCAGTCGGGGGGACACCATTCATATCGCACTCGACAAAGACCGCGACGGAAAAGTTGACCTGGTCGCGCCGTTGATGACCGGTCTGAATTCAGCCAACGGAATCGCCTGGAAAGAGGGCTGGTTTTATGTGGCTGAGCAACACCGCGTTTCACGCTTCCCGGCACCGGACCTGAAAACACTACTCCAGGCGAAAGCCGAGGTTCTGTTTGATCAACTGCCCGATCATTCCTGGCATGGCTGGCGTTATGCACGTTTTGGCCCGGATGGAAAATTGTATGTCGCCGTTGGGTCGCCGTGCAATATCTGCAAGGTTTCGGGCATAGAGGGCACGATTATTCGTCTGAACCCGGGCGGTGGGAACCCTGAAATTGTCGCCAGTGGTGTGCGAAATTCCGTTGGTTTTGATTTTCACCCCGTAACCGGCGACCTGTTCTTTACCGATAACGGCGCCGATCAAATGGGCGATGACAGCCCGCCGGATGAATTGAATCACGCACGTATAAAAGGCCTGTGGTACGGGTTCCCTTATTTTGGCGGCGGTCATGACCGCACGCCTGATTTCAAAGGGGAAACACTTCCCAGAAAGGCAACATTCCCGGTCATAGAATTCGGTGCCCATGTGGCGTCATTAGGGATCAGTTTTTACAAAGGTAATCTGTTTCCGAAAGATTTTCGCCATGACGCCATTGTCGCCCTGCACGGGTCCTGGAACCGGAGCGTGCCAGACGGCTATCGCTTGATGCGGATAAAGTTCGACAAGGCGGCGAACAAGGCAAAGGCCAAAGAAATTTTCATCGATGGCTGGTTAAACGCCAACGGTCAATCCTGGGGCCGCCCGGTTGACGTTAAGGAAATGTCTGACGGCTCTCTCCTTGTTTCCGACGACAAGGCGGGGGCGATTTACCGGATTACATATAAAGCGCCTTAACAGCCCTTCCATACGGGTTTTCGCTTTTCGGCAAAGGCTTTCGTGCCTTCCAGCATGTCTTCACTCTGATAGAGCGTTTTGACGGTTTCGATCTCCAGCGAATTCATCATGTCCATTGCTTCCTGAACCGGCAAATGCGACGTGCGACGCATCACATCCTTGATTGCGGCAAATACCAGCGGCGGGCCTTCGGCCAGCAGGTCGGCAATCTCGCGTGCGCGGGCAAGCAGACCAGCGGCAGGCACGATTTCATTGACCAGTCCCCACTTATGCGCCTCGTCCACATCCATCCAGCGCCCGGTGAGCAGCAGTTCCATGACAATATGATGGGGCATTCTGCGCGCCAGTTTGACCGTCGCCGCATCGGCGAGCGTCCCGACCTTGATTTCCGGCAGGGCAAAACTGGCATGGTCAGCCGCAATGATGATGTCAGCGGAGATTGCCAACTCAAACCCGCCGCCAACAGCCATACCGTTAATTGCTGCGATGATCGGCTTGTTCAGGTCGGGCAATTCCTGCATGCCGCCAAAACCACCAATACCCCAGTCTGCGTTGGCCGCCTCACCGTCCGCCGCCGCCTTTAAATCCCAACCTGCGGAAAAAAATTTCCCGCCGCCTGCGGTTATGATGGCGACGCGCATTTCAGGGTCGTCGCGAAAATTAGCAAAAATTTCGCCCATCTTCCTGCTGGTCACCGTATCAATGGCGTTGGCCTTTGGGCGATCCAGTGTAACCTCCAGAACCCGACCCTTTTTGACGACATGGACGACTTCGTCTGACATTATCTACTCCTCTGAAACTATTCGAACATAGGCATCGGCAGCGACGACGCCCTTGCCTTTCGGGCGGACCATCAACGGGTTGATATCAATTTCCATGATCACGTCTGCATTTTCCAGGACCCGTTCGGCCAATAACAACACAGAATTGATCAGCGCATCAACATCTCCCTCTGGCCGTCCCCGGTAACCATAAAGCAAGGCAGACGTCTTCAGTTTGTTTAACGACGCCTGCACGGATTCCCGGCTTGCTGGTAGCATGATGATCTGGCTGTCATTGATCAATTCGACTGTGATACCACCAAACCCGATGACAAGGTACAAGCCGAACTGATCGTCACGAGCAACACCAATAATAAGTTCTGCAACCGCATCCTGAACCATGCGTTCAACAAGAACACTGTCGCCGATCTCGAGCAATCGAGCCGTTTCTGCCTGAACGGCTTCAAGATCATGCAGATTGAGGACAACCGCACCAATTTCGGTCTTATGAACCAGTTCGCTCGAAACCGCCTTCAGAGCAACCGGAAAACCAATCCCGTCTGCAATTTCACATGCGTGTTCCGTCGATTTCGCGCATCCGCCTTTAGGAATGGATACACCCGCATCCTGCAACCAGCGTTTTGATGTCCATTCATCCCATTGACTGACCGGGCCGGGTTTTTGCGATGGGCCGATAACCGGTGCAGCCAGAGGCAATGCCCAGATCTTTCCGATCCGACTGGCATGCCCGATGGCCGACAGCGCATGATCCATTCCATGCAGGGGAACCACGCCCGCCGCCATCAGCTCCGACGCAATCTGTTCCGGTGTACCTTCCGCCATGGTGGAAACGATGGCCGCTTTCTGCCCGGTTGCCTGTGACGCTTTAATCAGAGCATTGGTTGCCGGTCGCCAGGTTCTTGCATCACATTTGTCATCACGGGGATAGTCGATGACCAGCATGGAAAGATCATATCCACCGCTGAGCATGGCGCTAAAACATGCGCTCAGCTTGTCCTCATCATCCCAGATGAAGGTGTGATAATCCAAGGGGTTTGATATCGAAACATACTCGTTCAGCGTCGCCTGAACACGGAATTTGTGGTCCTCCGTCATTTCGGGAAATTGCAAATCCGTATCGGCGACCAGATCCGCAATCAATGCCGCCTCGCCACCAGAGCAGCTCATTGAAGACAGGCGATTACCAGACAGTGGCCCGACGGCGGAGAGAAACTTGAGGGTCTCCAGAAATTCTTCAACCGTACCGACCCGCGCAACACCGAGCCGGGAAAAAAGCGCGTCATAAAGCCCGTCCGCACCAGCCAGTGATGCGGTATGCCCAAGGGTTATCTGTGCAGAAACTTCCGTACGTCCGGTTTTTAAAGCAACCAGCACCACCCCGCGATCTTTCGCCTTCAATGCCGCCTGAATAAACGCAGGAATATCGTTCAGGCCTTCGATATGCATACCAATGGCCGTAATGCGTTCATCATCAAGCAGGGCATCAACGCAATCCGCGACCCCAACAATCGCCTGATTGCCAAGCGATATCACAGTGGCCAGCGATAGTCCGCGCTGCTGCATCGTGAAATTAATCCCCATGTTGCCGCTTTGCGAAACAATGGCGACACCGCCTTCGACCCGTTCGCCACCATGCTGGTCCGGCCACAGAACTGCACCGCTCATGTAATTCAGGACACCGTGACAATTTGGTCCAATTACCGGCATGGCCCCGGCTGCCGTAATCAATTGCGCCTGACGGTCAAGGCCATCACCGGCCACTTCACTAAAGCCGGACGCAAAACACATTGCGCCCCCAGCCCCCATTGCCGACAAAGCAGCGACAATTTCAATACTGGGATCCGCGGGCACGATGATCAGGGTCGCATCGGGGGCGGTCGGCAGGTCTTCAACCCGGGCGTAACAGGGGCGTCCGGAGATGGTGGCGCGATTGGGATTTACCGGCCATACGTCACCGCTAAAGCCAAACCGCTCACATTGCCTGATCGTGAACTCCGCTTCGCGCCCACCGACAACGGCGATGGTCTTCGGGTTCAGCAATCGTACAAGCGAAGAAACCTGCTGATCATAATCGCGCATCATCAGTCTTCCAGGGGACGCAACATTGCACGCGATATGATCAATCTCTGAATTTCGCTTGTCCCTTCCCAGATCCGTTCAATCCGGGCGTCACGCCAAATGCGCTCAATCGGCAAATCAGACATCAGCCCCATGCCACCATGAATTTGCAACGCTTCATCGGCGATAAACGCCAGGGCCTCCGATGCGGACAGTTTGGCAATTGCCGCATCCATATCCGTCATCTGACCCTGATCATGTTTCCAGGCGCACTGATACGTGAGCAGTTCTGCGGAGCGACGACGAACTTCCATGTCGGCGAGCTTGAAACCGATTCCCTGAAATTTACCAATAGACTGGCCAAACTGCTTTCGGGTTGCGGCGTATTCACTGGCATGTTCCATAGCCCGATCACAACGCCCCAGACAGATCGACGCAACCTGCAAACGGGTCGCGGACAGCCATTCGTTTGCAACCTCAAACCCTTCATCAACAACGCCGAGGACCTGTGAGGCCGGTATGCGGCAGTTGTCAAACTCAAGAATGGAATTGTGATACCCGCGGTGCGAGACGTTCTCGTATCCGTCACGAACAACAAACCCCGACGTCCCCATATCAATCAAAAAAGACGTGATCTTTTTTCTGGGGCCGCGCGCAGACTCCTCAACACCAGTCGCTGCAAACAGGATGACATAATCCGCCAGATCGGCATGGCTGATGAAATGCTTGGTACCGTTGATCACGAAGTCATCACCATCGCGCTCCGCCTTGCAGGTCATGGACCTTAGATCAGACCCGGCTCCAGGTTCCGTCATCGCCAGACAGTCAACTTTCTCACCTTTGATGGTTGGATAGAGATATTTTTCACGCTGATCCCCGACACATGCCTGCAGGATGTTGCTTGGCCGTGCGACCAAATACTGAAGTGCCATGCTGGCCCGACCAAGCTCGCGGTCCAACATACACATGCTCACCGCATCAAGCCCGCCACCGCCAAGGTCATCGGGCATATTGGCTGCATAAAGGCCAAGCTCAAGTGACCGATCCTTGATTTGCTGGACCAGATCCGGACGAACGGTTCCGGTTTTCTCAACCTCTTCCTCATAGGGGTAAAGTTCTTCCTCAACGAACCGCTTTGCCGTTTCAATGATCAAATGTTGTTCTTCGGAAATAGAGAATTCCACTCAAGCACTCCTTTACTAGCGTTCACATATGAACCGCCGGAAAATTCCGCACGCCTTTCGTATACTCTAGCCATATAGCAAAGATTCGCTGTACACTTTTCACCCTCCACTTAACTATATTCGACAAATCATGTCTTTTTCTGAACCAGTCACCCCAACATCTGACCCGCAGGAGATTGGTATCCTGCTGGTACCTGAATTTTCCATGCTGTGCTTTTCATCGGTTATTGAACCGCTGAGGGCTGTTAACCGGACGGCTGGCACGACGCTTTATCAACGCCGGATTTATGCCATGTCAGGGGGACCGGTTACGGCTTCAAACGGTTTGAAGATTGAACCCGATGCTGTTCTAACGGGCGAAGAGAAAATTTCATTGCTACTGGTCTGTTCAAGCTTCCGCCCCGAGCGTTACCTTTCAGCAAACCTAGCCCATGTTCTACGCAGACACCGCCGCCGGGGAACGGTTCTGGGTGCCCTTGATACGGGCAGTATTATCCTCGCTGAAAGCGGGTTACTGGATGGATATCGCGCAACGATCCACTGGGAGCTCCTCGACTCCTTTGCTGAAGATTTCCCAGCAATCGATGTCGCTCCCGACCGCTTTGTCATTGACCGAAACCGGATTACAGCTGGTGGTGGGACAACAGCGCTTGACCTGATGCTGGCCCTGATCCGCGCCCAACATGGCCATTACCTGGCCTTAGATGTGGCCAGCCAATTTATTTACGAACAGGAGCGCCTGGGCAGTGATCCACAACGCGGCATCACAATTCGCCAGCTTGAGCATCACGCCCCGGCACTTGCCAAAGCATTGGAAATAATGGAATCAGGCACTGAGGAGCCGCACTCTATCCCCGAAATTGCGCATGAATCTGGAGTTTCACAAAAAGAACTGGAGCGCCTGTTTCAGCGGCACCTGCAAACACCGCCGGCTCGTTATTACCGAACGCTTCGCCTAACACACGCCAATCGCATGATGCATAATACAGGGCTGAGCCTTGCGGAAATTTCCCTGCGCTGCGGTTTCAATTCGCCGTCGGCTTTCTCAAGAGCATACCGCAGACACTTTGGACATTCACCAACCAGCGAGCGCCTATAAAGGCAATGACAATGTGGTCTTGACGTTTTCCATGCAGACGATGGTATTGAATTTCCGAATCAACGCATTTTCAAAGAAAACGCGCTGGGTCAGTTGGTCGTACTCACTCATGTCCCGAGCCAGCACAACCAGGACAAAATCATACTCGCCGGTAACGTAATAACATTGCTGCACTTCCGGGGCATCGCGCATCTGGCGTTTAAAATCGTTGACACTATGGGCACCGCCACGATCCAGAACCACCTGCACAAGCAACGTGACCCAGCCTCCGACGGCGCCTGGTTTCAAAACCGCAATTTCGGCATCGATAACACCTTGTTCACGCAGGCGTTTGATCCGTCGCTGGCAGGCGGTCGCTGATAAGCCGACTTGTTCAGCAATTACTTCCGATTTGAGCCGCACATTTTTCTGCAACAAACGAAGGATTGAGAGGTCAAAATCATCCAATTTCATCAACTTTCGCCCATAAACTGCGTTTAATTAATTTATATGCATAATTATCTCATACTTCTTCCAATATTGCAGCCAAAAGACTCATCTTCAACCGTATTGTCCGATTTCAACCTCAATCGGCCAGCAGGAGATGACGTCATGGGAAATTCGAGCCCCGCGCCAACGACCGGAATTTTATGCGGTCTTATCGCGGCCCTGATCTGGGGGGCCTGGCCGGTTCTCTCCAGACTGGGTGTTGAGCAATCCCTTGGCGCTTATGACATCACCGCCCTTCGGTTCGCCATCGCCGGCATCATCCTGTTCCCCATCATCTGGCGTCGTGGTTTTGGCGGCGTACCTTTCAAGGCAATAGCGATCCTGACCATCGGCGCCGGCGTGCCATATATGCTGGTGATGCTCACCGGCCTTGGTTATGCACCCGCCGGGCATGCTGGCGTTATCACACCAAGTTGCATGTTGACGTTTTCGGCACTGGGCAGTTGGGCGTTGATGGGGGAGCGCCCGAACCGAAGCAGGTTGGTCGGGCTGGCGATGATCATCGGTGGTGTATTGATTATCGGCTGGAACGGATTTTCCAAAGGCGGAAGTGACGCCTGGATTGGGGATATGTTGTTTGCCCTGGGTGGAATTTTATGGGGCAGTTATACGTTGGCTAATCGGTTTTTCGCTGTTGAGCCTTTGCTCTCAACAGCTCTCGTCTCCGTATCTTCCATGGTGCTGTTCGTGCCGCTCTATTTAGCCTTCAACGTCGAGACATTGATCAGCGCACCTGTCGACGGGGTGATTTTTGAAATTATCTTTCAGGGATTAATACAAGGTGTGTTTGCGGGTGTGCTGGCATTACTTTTCTACACCCGCGCCGTTGCTATTCTGGGTGCTGCAAAAGGTTCCATATTCGGGGCGTTGGTTCCGGCAACGGCCCTCCTGTTGGCCTACCCAGTGTTAGGTGAAGTTCCATCATCTTTCGAACTGCTTGGCCTAATACTGGTCTCGTTCGGTATGATTACAGCACTTGGCGTTTTCCCCGAAATTCAGAAAATTTCCTTAACTTCTTGGGAAAAGAGACGGCGAACCATAGGCTCGAAAGTCTCCAGAGGAAGCGTATCGTAATCTGGATCAAAGCAATTCTGGTCATAATTCTCGCAAAAATCGACACAGTCCTGATAATAGGGATGATCCTTGAACTGTTCCCGCGCGTCGCGGTCCATATCGAAATGATGGAAATAGTAATACCCCTGAAAGACGGCATGATGGAGAATTACCCAGTAATTCTTCTCACTCACGTAAGGGCGCAGAATGGCGGCGACCAATTGAGCATGGTTTGCAGGTGCCAGTGTATCACCAATATCGTGCAGCAGCGCGCAGACAATGGTTTCCTCATCAGCCCCATCACGCATCGCGCGGGTCGCTGATTGCAGGGAATGCTGATAACGATCAACCTGATACCCAAGCTTCGGGCCTGCCAGTTTCTTCAACATGGCGAGAACGTCATCGACGAGGGAGGCGCGATGATGTTCGTGAAAAAGCGGCGCAACGAATTCATACTCTTCGCGGGTACCGTCTTTCATCTGGATGAAACTGACCTGATCCATATTCTTTCCCTTGTTAACCCCGTCCAAGCAGACGCGAAAAAGTTCTTATCACGGCACTGATAAACCATGCCACCGAAAAGGCAACAAGCCAGCCACCGACAATATAGGCAAGCGCTGCGCCCGCGTACGGGTCGGCAGCACCCAGAATATCGGGCTCATACCCATTGTTCAGCAGCTCAAAGGTGAAGAACGCGAGGAAAACCCCGACAATACGGCCAAGCCAGCGGACTTTCCGGTTCATCATGCGCAATGTTCGACCAAACATTTCAAAGCCCTTTCTTCCTCCTTCTCATTATTGAAGGGCGAAGGAAGGTGAACAAGCGCTGAATGTGGCCAAACAAGCGAAAGGATATGTTAACGCCTTCCCTATAGCCTTGATTCTAAATTAAGAATCGCTGGTAATCTGCTTGACAGACAAGAGACAAGTGGACATCTTCAGCGGACTTGGAAACGTCCTTTTGGCCAAAAAAACCCGCACATTTTAGCGGCCAAATCTGGGAGGACTGTAAAAATGATGATGCGGGAGAAATTGCGCAGATGCTTTTGAGAAGTGTATTAACCGTTGCCGGAATCGGCGCGGCCGCCCTGTTAACATCAGCTTATTTCATAGGCACTGCCGATTCGAGAGGCTATAGCTATGATGAGACCGGGCGCGCTTCAAAAACCATCGGCCTCGCCCCTATTTCCCTTGGCAATCCGACGGCGGCCCACCCGGGCTTGCTGATGCAGGCACCAGACCTGCCGGTGAACGAAGTTATCAATACCGAAATCAAACCCGTGCAGCAGAAATTCCGCGCCGGGAATGGTGATACCCTCGCTGCCCTGCTGCAGCGCGCAGGAGTCTCTGGCAAAGAAAGCCATGCTGCAATCGTCGCCATCAAAAAGCATTTCAATCCCCGCCGTTTTCGCAAAGGCCAGATCGTCCGCGTTTCCTATATGCCAGACGATACCGAAGCCACAGCAAAAGCCGCATCGGTCGGCACGTTTCAGGGCTTTAGCCTGCGGCCGAACCTTGAAACGGAAATCCGCGTAACGCGTGGCGAAGACGGAGGCTTTGCGGCCTCAAAAATAGACCGCCCGCTGAAAACCTCAATCGCGCGCGCCGATGGCGTTATTAAATCGAGCCTTTATGTGGCCGGAAAAAAAGCAGGCTTGCCCAATTCATCACTGGCCGAACTGATCCGCGCCTATTCATGGGATGTCGATTTCCAACGTGATATTCGCAAGGGTGATGCTTTTCAGGTGATGTATGAACGCGTCACTGATGAAGATGGGAATCTGGTCAAAAGCAACAAGGTCATTTTCGCGACCCTGACGCTTAGCGGCAAACCCAATACGATTTACCGTTTCAAAACCAAGGACGGACATACCAACTATTACAACGAAAAGGGCCAGAGTGCCGAAAAAGCGTTGATGCGCACACCTATTGACGGGGCACGACTGTCTTCCGGATACGGGCGGCGTAAACATCCCATTCTTGGCTACACCAAAAAACATACAGGCGTTGATTTCGCGGCACCGCGCGGCACGCCGATTTATGCGGCAGGCAATGGCATGATTACATATGCCGGCAACAAAGGCGGGTACGGGCGCTATATCCGCATTCGTCACAACGCAAACTATTCGACCGCGTACGCCCATATGAAGGGCTTTGCGCGGGGCATGGGTAAGGGCAAACGGGTCAATCAGGGCCAGGTTATCGGTTATGTCGGCACCACAGGCCGCTCCACCGGACCGCATCTGCATTACGAAATCCTGCGTAATGGCCGCCACGCCAACCCCCTTCGCGTGCGCATGCCATCTGGCAGGAAGTTAAAAGGCGACGTGCTGAAACAGTTCACAGTGGTGCGTGACCGCATCGACGGCCAGTTCGCATCAATCGAGACCGGATCGCGTCAGGTCGCCTCCAACAACTAAAGGTCCCGTCATGAGCCTTCAACTGGCAGGCACGGAAACCGGTGAAGGCGAGCCGCTGCTGATCGTGCACGGTTTATTCGGATCAAAAAGAAACTGGTCCGCAATCAGCAAAGCCCTTGGACGAACATACCGCGTCATCACCCTTGATCTTCGAAATCACGGCGAGTCCCCCCATGCGCCGGAAATGTCGTATGAGGCGATGGCCGATGATATCGCAACCTTTATTGATGCGAAGAACCTCGCCCCCGTTTCATTGCTCGGGCACAGCATGGGCGGCAAGGCGTCCATGGTACTCGCCCTGACCCGCCCTGAGCTGCTCAAACGCCTACTCGTTCTCGATATTGCGCCGATCCCTTACAACCGGGACTATGATGATTATATCGATGTCTTGAAAGGTATCGATTTTAATACCATACGCAGTCGTTCCGATGTCGATGCGACACTTGAAGCCACCTTCAACGATGCTGCGATTCGCGCTTTTCTTTTACAGAACCTGACAACAGACGATGCCGGTCGATACAGTTGGCGGGTTAATCTGGACGCCATTGCTGATCACATGGACGATATCATGGGGTTCCCGGATTTCGACACCGATCAGGCCTATGAAGGGGACACGTTGTTCCTTGGTGGACAAAATTCGGATTACATCGCCTTCGCCCATCAGGCCGAGATCGAGCGTTTGTTCCCAAACAGTGATCTTGATTTTATTGAAAATGCCGGGCATTGGGTTCATGCGGATCAACCCCATGCGCTGATCAAGCAACTAAAGACATTCATGCAATCGTGAAAAAGTAAACCGCCGAGCATACGACCGGTCAAATCAGATTGTCTTATGGATTGGTGTTTGTCGTCACATTACGCCAGGCTAGTTAACCTTGAACTTCGTTTAGCGGCATTCTGATCGTTGCCCTGAGGCCACCTTCCGTACGGTTTTCGAACATCAGTTTCCCGCCGCTGACTTCCAGCAACTGATTACATAAAGGAAGGCCGAAGCCAGTGCCAAGTTCGCCCATGGTGCCGGTGCCGAACTGACGGCGTGTATCAAACGGGTCTTCGAGATCAGCCTCGTCCATGCCTATGCCGGTATCTTCTACAATAAGGTCCAGAACACCGTCACCGCGCTCGGCCCGCAGCGTGATAACACCATCCGGTTTCGTGAACTTAAGCGCATTGCTAAGCAAATTTCGGATTACCGTATCAATATGCCATTCATTCCCGACGACCATAACGCCGTCCATGTCAGCAGCTGGCATCCCAATGTTCTTTGCCTCAGCATGCAGGCGGAACAGGGCCAGGTTGCGTTCAACAACGGGAGCGAGTTTTACGGGCATTACTGTGGGGTCGCTATCCTTCTGCTGGAGAGTTACCCATTGCATGAGGTTGTCCAGCAAGTCGAGGGCCGCATCAATCCCGAGCAAAACCTGCAGGCCATGCTTGGCGACCCCATCCTGATCCAGCTTGGCTTTCTGGCTAATCATCAATTCGCCATACAGACGAACAGCGAAGATGGAGCTTTTCATATCGTGCCCGACAATAGACATCAGGGTCTCTTTCTGAAGGTTCGATGCAACCAGTTGCCTTTCGCTATGGCGAAGGCGGCGGTTGATGCGAATTACATAAACTGAAATGCCAAACATAATCAGCAGGGTGATCGCGGCGGCGGCAATTGTCTGCCAAACCCATGCAGGTATCCGGTCTGGTTCAGGATTATACAAGAGCCCGCCGAGAGAAAATGATTTCGGTAGCAGACCCAATTCAGCATATGTCTGGGCTATGCGCTCCCACCGTTGCGGGTTCATATAACCGACCTCAACCACATCAGGCAGAATCAATGCCTTAGTATGCTCAGCCTCAAAAAGAAGATGGCCTCGGCTTTTGCGCGAGTCATATTTCTGGCCTATCAAATTTGCCGTTTCTTCAATATTTTCAAGGGCATACGCCCAACCCCTCTTTGTCGCAGTAACAAATTTTGCCACTTGTTCCGGGTTATCATCGATTGCGCTTTCAAGTGTGAACAGGTTGTCCCCATAAAAATCGATGCCGCTTTCGATGGGACGTAACAACCGATATCCGACACCATTGGCTTTCACCAGGTACGGTTCATCCGTCATGTAAACCGACATGCCACTGACGTCACCGCTTAAAAGGGCCGCTGGATTGAATGTATGATCAACAACCTTCATGCTGCTCAAATCGAGGCCTTCTTTGGAAAAATAGGCGAATAGTTCTGCGATATGGGGTTCGAGCATTATCTTTTTACGCGCCAGTTGATGCACGTTTAATATACCGGACGACTCGCTAACCATGATTGCCAAGGGTGAATGTTGAAATATCGCCGCCAGCACAACAACCGGCAGACCTTTATTTCGCATGAGCAGCAAGTCTGTTGTCCCGACGCCAAAATCAGCCCGGCCCTCAACCACCTCGTTCATGGACTCCTGACCGACAACGGCCGCAACCAAACTGACATCCATCCCTGCGTCCGTGTAGTAACCTTTTTCAAGCGCCATGTAATACCCGGCAAACTGAAACTGGTGGCGCCATTTGAGTTGCACAGTGACAGGTTTCAATACGCCATCAGCCATGGCGGGACTGACAAGCCAAGGCAACGCCCCAAACAGAGCTAGCAACAAACAGAATTTCGTTTTTTTGCGCAAATCTGACCCCAGTTTTCTGTCAGAAATTAAACCTCATCAACGCTCCGCGATGATGCCCCGCTTCATCCCGAGGCTCACGGCTTTCATTCGGTTATCGACACCCAATGCCCGCAGAATGGCGCTGGCATGAGTCTTGACCGTTGATTCCGAAACATTGAGTTCTCTGGCAATGCCCTTATTGGACAAACCGTGCGCCATCCGTTGAAGCACATCATATTGACGGCGCGTTAAACTGATCGGCTCGACACCATCGTATTCTCCATCCCCATCAGCCCCCGCATTCGACAACACGAAAGGCGGAATATAAATGCCACCGGCGAGCATTAGCTTGACTGCATTGACGAGTACATCTCGGGTGGACGATTTCGGAATGTAACCTGCCGCACCATTGGCAAGATAATCACGTGCTATAACCGGATCTTCCTGAGCAGAGAGAATAGCAACGGCCACCCCCGGCGCGCGGTCACGTAGGCGGACCAGCCTTTCGACAGTCGCACCGTCAGACATCTTAATATCGAGCAATATTAGTCTGACATCCCGATGATCATCGAGAATTGGGCTCAGCTCAGCGAATGTCGCAGCCTCAAGGACCTCAGAGACTTCTTCAAAAGCCTTGAGAACCTGAGCAACACCTTCGCGGACAATTGCATGATCATCGACGATCACGACTTTCATAGCAGTTCCCTTTTTTCCCCCAAAACGGATTAATTTCTGCGGACGAACGGTACTTAATAAGCACACAAATTCATTCGACCGACTGATCAATCTCTTATTGATGTCATACGGTAGAGGGAGTGCGGGAAAGATTCAATTCAATCTGGGCTGTTATCAGCTTAGCATTATTCTATTGACGCGCAGAATATGTCCTGATTTCAGTTGAGCCTCATTAACCCGGCAGCCAAATTTCGGTTTATTTCAATCAAGCCAGCTGGCTTGATATTCATCGGGTTATTCAAGGTGCGGGAAATTTCCTTATCGACATACAGGCTCAGGTTCAGAAGATCAACTTTTAGTCCTTTGGGCAGCTTGTTTGACGCGCTGGACAAGTCCGCCTGCAGTGTTGTCCACAGCATATGGGTAAAACGAAGGCCCTTAACCCGCGCTGCTGAACTTGGCGAATTTAGCGATCTGGCGGCGTGAAGGAAGGCATCGGCTTCCAGTTGCCGCCCATGAAGGCCGAGTTTTTGGGAAGTGCCATATGCCTGGGTAAAACGGGACCCCATCACGCCCCTCCGCCAAGAAGCTGGAGTATTGAGCTTTCGCTTTGCGTGGCGACCTGAATACCCAACTGACCGAGCGCGTCACGTGAGCGGATTGCCAACAACCTGGCACCCTCTTCGTTCAGGTCGGCATTGACCAGCTTGGCTTCTCCAGCGCTGAGTGTTTGGGAAAGCGAGGTGGTAAACTCTTCGCGAATGTTCAAACTGGCAACGCTGGAACCAAATTGAGACGTTGCGGAACGAACCGTCGTCACAGCATTGCCAAGTGCTGACAGGGCGGCGTCAATATCTGCATCGGTCGCAAAACCATTATAATCCCCGCTAGCTGTCCCGATGCCCAGACTGGCGGCATCCGCAGCCTGCCCATTAACAGAAATTTCGGCGGAACTTACATCGCCAACTTCAACATTTAGAGACTGCGCCGGGCTGCTCAGCAGCGATACGCCACCGTAAGACACATCCGCTGCCAACGCGCCCAGCTGATTACGCAATGTATCGAACTGCTCGGATATAGCGGCGCGTTGTTCGGATGACACACCTTTTGCTGATACGGCAAGCCCACGAAGCTGCCGGGTCAGGCTCTCAACCGCTTCGGTTCCATCTAGGGCCGATTCAACCGCACTTAACGCCTGTCCGGTGCCGCTTTTCAGCTGCAGCAAGTCAGAAACCCGATTTGATAATGCTTTGCCCTGAAAAAACGAAGATGGGTTGTCATTTACGCGACTAACACGTCGCCCGGATTCCAGATGTGACGCGGTTTGCAAACGCAGCCGGGCATTGCGCTGAAGTTCCAGCACTGATGTCCGTGTCGCCGCGTTTAAGGTTATATCCGTCACAACGTCATCCAGACTGTTTCATTCTGCCTCGAGTATATAATCTCGACAGCGAAACGGAAGTGACGCCAGTCACAGATTTCAATTACCATCGTCGACAGACACCGAAATTTTAAAATACCTCCCTATTTGTGATCATCGGGATATTCCTGCTCAGGCACGCTGGACCAGGCGCGACAGATAGGTTTATGCCGCCTCTGCCGATTCGCCATTGATGACAAATCCATCGCCGGTTGCCGACACCTGGACGGTGTCTCCATCATCGATCCGTCCTTCCAGGATCATTCCGGCAAGCGGGTTTTGCAGGCGGGTCTGGATAACGCGCTTCAGGGGCCTTGCCCCATAAACCGGATCATACCCTTCATCGGCAAGGCGGGCGCGCGCCGCGCTATCAAGCTCAATGGTGATGTCACGGTCCGCCAAAAGCTTTTCAAGGCGCCCCAGCTGAATTTTCACAATGCCATCCATATGCTCGCGGAACAGACGGTGGAACAGGATCATTTCATCCAAACGGTTCAGAAACTCGGGCCGGAAGGCGCTGCGAACAACTTCCATGACGCTGCCACGCACCTCTTCTGAATCGTGGCCTTCTTCCTGGGCCGCCAGAATATCCCCGCCAAGATTGGATGTCAGAACAATCAGAGAGTTTCTGAAATCAACCGTCCGCCCCTGCCCGTCTGTCAGGCGGCCATCATCAAGCACCTGCAACAAGACGTTAAAGACATCCGGATGCGCCTTTTCCACCTCGTCAAACAGAATCACCTGATAGGGTCGACGGCGCACGGCTTCGGTCAACGCCCCACCCTCGTCATACCCGACGTAACCCGGTGGTGCACCGATCAAGCGGGAGACGGCATGCTTTTCCATATATTCGGACATATCGATGCGCACCATGGCGTGCTCATCATCAAACAGAAACGAGGCCAGCGCTTTGGTCAGTTCGGTTTTCCCGACACCCGTTGGCCCCAGGAATAGAAACGAGCCGATGGGACGGTCCTGATCCTGCAATCCGGCGCGCGCGCGGCGTACCGCATTCGAAACCGCGACCAGAGCCTCTTCCTGCCCGATCACGCGGCCACGCAGGGCATCTTCCATATGAAGTAGCTTTTCGCGCTCGCCCTGCAGCATTTTATCAACAGGGATTCCGGTCCAGCGCGAAACCACACCGGCAATGTGCTCAGGTGTCACGGATTCTTCAACCATGCGGGCCGCTTCCATGGCCTCTTCCTGCTCAACAATGCCTTCAAGGCGAGGGATCAGGTCATATTGGAGCTCGCTCGCTTCCTCCAGACGACCTTCCCGCATGGCCCGTTCAACGGCGTTACGCGCCTTATCCAGCTCTTCCTTTGCTTTGGTCGTATCGGCAAGGGATGCTTTTTCCGATTCCCATAAAGCTGTCAGCTCACCAGATTTTCCTTCAAGCTCGCCAAGCTCCTGCTCAAGTTTCTTCAACCGGTCGCGAGACGCCTTGTCATCTTCCTTCTTGATCGCCTCGCGCTCGATCTTGAGCTGAATGATACGACGGTCCAACTCGTCAATCTCTTCAGGTTTTGAATCAACCTGCATGCGCACCCGGCTTGCCGCCTCATCAACCAGATCGATAGCCTTGTCCGGTAAAAACCGATCCGTGATGTAACGGTTCGACAGTGTTGCTGCGGAAACCAGCGAATTGTCGAGAATGCGAACCCCGTGATGAAGTTCGTACTTCTCCTTGATCCCGCGCAGGATCGATATGGTGTCTTCGACATCCGGTTCAGACACGAACACCGGTTGAAAGCGCCGCGCCAATGCCGCATCTTTTTCAACACGTTTGCGGTATTCATCCAGCGTCGTCGCCCCAACGCAATGCAGTAAACCGCGCGCCAGTGCCGGTTTCAGCAGGTTCGACGCGTCCATACTGCCTTCTGTTGCACCCGCCCCGACAAGGGTATGCATTTCATCAATGAACAAAACGATCTGCCCATTTGAAGCTTCCACTTCCGTCAGAACTGCTTTCAGACGCTCTTCAAATTCGCCGCGGAATTTCGCCCCGGCAATGAGTGCACCGAGATCAAGAACCATCAGTTTCTTTTGCTTGAGATTCTCAGGCACATCGCCCGCAATAATACGCTGGGCGAGGCCTTCAATAATCGCCGTTTTACCAACGCCCGGCTCACCAATCAGCACCGGGTTGTTCTTGGTACGACGCGATAGAACCTGAATAGTCCGGCGAATTTCCTCATCCCGACCGATAACCGGATCGATTTTGCCTTCCGCTGCATCATGGGTCAGATCGCGCGCATATTTTTTAAGCGCGTCATAGGAATCTTCCGCGTGGGACGAATTTGCCTTGCGCCCCTTGCGATGATCCGTGATCGCGCTGTTCAATTTTTGCGGCGTGACCTCTGCATCTTTCATGATCGTCGCAACCGCACCGGCTGCCGACATGGCAAGCGCCAGCAACAGCATTTCAGCCGTAACGAAACTGTCACCGTTTTTCTCGGCCAGCTTTTCAGCCTGCTCAAACAGGCGCGCAGTTTCCGGGGCCAGATACACCTGCCCGGCGCCACCGCCCTCAACTTTAGGCAATTTCTGAACGGCCGCATTTGTTGCTTCAAACGCCCGCGCCGCCTGCCCGCCTGCGGCAGTGATCAGGCTGCTGGCAAGACCTTCATTATCTTCCAGAAGTATCTTCAAGATATGCAGCGGCGTCAGTTGCTGGTGATTTGAGCGTAAGGCCAAGGACTGCGCAGCCTGAATAAAACCGCGCGAGCGTTCTGTGTAGTTTTCGAATTCCATCGTCTATTCTTCCTCTTTCAGACCAGCATTCCCACCCCACGTCCGCGGCAGCTTAGAATGCCCTCCTGTGAATAATATGTGCGTGTTCTTTCACCATGCAACCAATGCCATTGTAACGCCAAGTCCGGGCAAACGCCCAGATAAACACATTGACTTCAATTCAAGCCGGGGCAATCCTTCACTCATTATGGCAAGAATAACCGATATTTACCGCTTTCCGGTCAAGGGCTTAAGTGCGGAACGGCTGGAACAAGCCGATCTTGAGGCAGGAAAAGCGCTCGCTAATGACCGCCGATTCGCGCTTGCGCTGGGCTCCGCGTCAGTAAGTTCCGCCACGATCGACTGGATGGCGAAAAATAATTTCCTGATGTTGTTGAAAAATGAACGTCTTGCACAGCTTGAAGCCATCTTCGATGACACGACCGATACACTCAGCATATTACGCGGCGGCAGGCAGGTTGCGCGGGGCAAGCTGACAGAAGGCATCGGGCGCACAATGATTGAAGAATTTTTCGGCGCCTTCATGGGAAGCGAGGCGCGGGGGCGAATTAAGGTTGTTGCGGCGAGCGAGAATCAGACCCTTGCCGACAGGCCAAAACCAGCGCTATCAATTATCAATCTCGCCAGCCTGCGAGATATCGAGCGCGTGTTGGGACAAAAGCTCAACCCGCTTCGCCTGCGCGGCAATATCTGTTTTGAATCGGACACCCCTTGGGAAGAGCATGACTGGATTGGTCGTGATATATCAATTGGTGGCGCTCGCCTTCATGTCAGCGAGCGTATTGGCAGATGCGGGGCGACAAATGTGAACCCGGAAACGGCAGAACGCGATATCAATTTGCTGAAAGTTCTGCAAATGGGTTTCTCACACACTGATTGCGGCATTTTGGCCGGAATCGAAAGTTCCGCCCAAATCACCATCGGTGACGAGATCAAAGTACTTTAATTGGTCTATTCGGCAGCGTCAGGTTTTGGCGCGTCAACTTTTGCTCTGGCGCGACGACGACGCGGGGCTTTCGGGGCCTTTTCTTCAGCATCCGGCGCTTGTTCACTAAAAATTGGAACGGGCTCAATAGCTGCTGTGGGTTGGTCATCACTCACGTCTGGTTGCGCTTTTGGATCTGACAACGAAAGATCTTCTACAGGCTCCGGATTCACCTCGACAATAGGGACCTCCTGAATATCAGGCTGATCTTGTTGTTCCTGACGATTTCGGTCCGAATTCTGGGCAGTGTTGTTCGTATTCGCATTGGCGTTAGCAGCGGCACCATCAGCATTGACGATACGATAGTAATGCTCGGCAAACTGAAAATATGATTCTGCCGCGATGCGATCACCCGCCGATGTGGCGTCCCGACCAAGGGCTTGATATTTTTCCAGGACCTGTTGCGCCGTGCCGCGCACTTTGCCCGCGGGGCCGGTACTGTCGTAGCTATTGCGCCCACCACTGTTTGGCCGCTTGTTATTTGAATGGCCGCGCGGACGCGGTCTTCTGTTGGAACCCTGTTTCATGATACCTTCGAATCTTGGCTTTTTCCCATAACCCCAAGCACACACTCATGCATTAACGCATAAACCGGACCATCTTAATGTCCGTAGACGAATTTCACCCAAATACTGAAATTCTGTTCCCGCTTGAGGAAGTTGTTCCGGGGTCGACATCGCCTTTATGCATGGACCCCAGCAGCCCTTAGGCTGTGTTCATATTTAATTTAGTCGGGAAACTCTGGCTTTCCAACTGTTTTTTGCACTTCTAGGTGTCTTTTGTTCCAGAAAACAAAACACAACGCGTTATTCCCGCCAGGTCTTCCCTAATTTCGACAAACCCAAGGCCGGCTGCTATGCCTAAATCACGCACCTGCTCAGCTTGGGTCCGGCCGACTTCAAAGCCCAACACGCCGCCAGAGGCGAGCAATCCAGTACTTGCCATCACAAGGTTTCGATAGGCGTCCAACCCATCTTCGCCACCGGCCAGAGCAGCATACGGCTCAAACACCGCAACTTCGGGCTCAAGTCCGGGGATTTCATCGTTTGGGATATAGGGTGGATTTGAGACAATCAGATCAAAACCTTCCGGAAATGTTTGGCCCAGCCCATGACACCAGTCGTTTTTCTGAAACTGAACCCGCGCATCCAGGCCAAGGCTGATCGCATTTTCACCCGCCGTTTTCAGGGCATCATCCGACATATCCACACCAATACCCGTCGCGCTTTCAATTTCGTGCAGCAATGCCAGCAACAGGCAACCGGAACCCGTCCCGAGGTCCAGAATATTGAGTGGAGCGGCCTTGTCTGAAATGTGTTCCAGGACACATTCAACCAAAGTTTCCGTTTCAGGGCGCGGGATCAAGGTTTCTTCTGAAACCTTGAAAGTCAGGCTCCAGAATTCTTTCTCGCCGACTATCCGCGCCAACGGTTCACGACCAATGCGGCGGGTTGAAACCTCTGTTAAACGCTGGCTTTGCCCATCCGTCAGAACAGTTTCGGGGTAACCAAAAATACGCGCGGACTCCACCTCCATCGCATGGGCCACCAGAATACGCGCATCCAGACGTGCCGTATCAATGCCTGCCGCTTCGAGCTGCTCTGCTATCAGATGGACCGCTTCACCGGCATTCATCAGGTCATCTCTGCCAGCTTCCGAGCTTGATCTTCGGTTGTCAGCGCATCAACCACAGCATCCAGATCACCAGCCAGAACCGCGTCCAGTTGATGGAGCGTCAGATTGATTCGATGATCCGTCACCCTGCGTTCGGGGAAGTTATAGGTGCGAATACGCTCGGACCGATCCCCGGAGCCAACCTGACTGCGCCGCGTTTCAGCCCGTTCGTTGTCCAGCATCTCACGTTCACGATCATAAAGCCGAGCGCGCAATACCCGCATCGCTTTCGCTTTGTTTTTATGTTGTGATTTTTCATCCTGCTGGGAAACCACGACACCGGTCGGAATATGGGTGATCCGCACCGCGGAATCGGTTGTGTTCACAGACTGTCCACCGGGTCCGCTGGCGCGAAACACATCGATACGCAAATCCTTGTCTTCGATCTGCACATCAACCTCTTCCGCTTCCGGCATAACGGCAACTGTCGCCGCCGACGTGTGAATGCGCCCGCCCGATTCCGTGACCGGCACACGCTGTACGCGGTGCACACCGGACTCGTATTTAAACCGCGCGAAAACGTCTTTCCCGGAAATAGAGGCTATTGCCTCTTTATACCCGCCAATCCCGATTTCGCTGATGCTCATGATCTCAAACTTCCAGCGCCGCTTTTCCGCATAACGTTGATACATACGAAACAGGTCCGCCGCGAACAAGGCTGCTTCATCGCCACCCGTACCTGCGCGCACTTCCAGAATAGCGTTTTTCGAATCTGCTTCATCTTTCGGAATTAGCAGCAGTTCAACCTGACGACGCAAGGCTGGCAGGGTTTCCTTAAACTCCAGAAATTCCGCTTCGGCGAGTTCACGCATTTCCTCATCGCCATCTGGGTCGGCAATCATCTCAGCCAGATCCTGCGCTTCAGATTCCGCATCGCGCAAATTGGTGATCCCTTCAACAATGGGAGAAAGTTCCGCATATTCACGTGACAGTTTTGTAAAATCGTCAGCACTTGGGGGTGTCGATGACGACATTAAACTGGCCAGTTCCTCATGACGCGCCAGTACCCGGCTCAGATTTTCATCAAGGCTCACGATTGGTTCTCCTCATCATTACTTTGTCCGGATTGGTTGGCATTCAGGCCAAATAATTTATTCACAACACGCTCTGTTTCCGAAGCGCGAGACTCTGTAACCGCATCCCGCAACGCGCGCGACGGCTGATCAAGCAGGCGGTTGATCACCAGCTCAGTCGCCCGCGCAGCATCGACATCACCTTCCGCCAGGACCTGATTGCGCACGTTGTTGAAATGGTCGCGAAGCGCCGTCAGCACAGGCGCCGCGCCGCGCTCGGCGCGCGTTCTCAAGTAGCTGGCTACTTCCGCATCGACAATTGCGGCAGCTTCATCGGCTTCAAACTCGCGGTTGGCCTTACCTTCAAGGGCAACGCGTTCAAGATCGCCGGTCTCATACACAAACGCTTCATCAATACGGTTTACGGCTGGTTCGACGTCGCCCGGGATACCGGTATCGATAATAAACTGGGGTTTATGACGCCGTTTTTTCAATGCCGCCCGAACCATATCAACGCTCAGAACATGCCGCCGCCGCCCCATCGCACATATGATCACGTCCGCTTCAATTAGCGCATCGGACAGGTAGTCATGCTCGGCCACATGACAACCAAGCTCGCGGGCCACCGGGTTTGCCCGGCTGGTGATCGGGTGGCTGACGGCCAGATTTTTAACGCCTTCGCTCTGGAACTGGCGCGCAATCATTTCGCCCAACTCCCCAACGCCGATCAGCACCACTGATACGCGCTCCAGATTACCGTGTAGCCCCCGCGCCAGTTCGGCACCCGCGGCGGCGATAGAAACCGGTCGCTCGCCAATTGCCGTTTCCGTACGCACGCGTTTCGCCGCGCTATAAGCCATCTGTAACAGACCTTCGAAGGCGCCCGGAATCATTTCTGCTTTTCGGGCCAGACGGTGGGCCGCCTTGATTTGCCCCAGAACCTGCGGCTCGCCAATAATCTGACTGTCCAATGAAGATGCGACGGCAAAAATATGACGAACTGCGTCTTCATCGGTCAACATATAAATCTGCTCACCCAACTCCGCCGCAGATAAACCGGAATGGGTAGATAGTGCTTCACGAACCCGTTGATCAACACCAACCGGATCGTCATGCATTCCCTGCACTTCAATCCGGTCACAAGTTGAAAGGACGAGTGCCTCGCCAATGCCTTGGGTTTTCAGGCTCTCAAGGAATCCCGGTACATCAGCATCTTCAATAAACAGACGGTCACGCACCGACAGACCGCAGGAGCGATGATTTGCACCGATGGCGAAGGGGCGCGTGTTGTGGTTTGGATGTTCAGCCATCGCGCCCCGCTAACGATAGCGGGCGAGGTGTTCCTCAAGGGAGGTCAACGGAACTTCCGTCTGCTCGCCCGACTCCATATCCCGGATGGTGGCAACGCCTTTCGCCAGTTCGTCTTCGCCAAGCAATATTGCGGCGATGGCGTTGGCTTTGTTGGCGCGGTTAAGGCGTTTTTTCATGTTCCCGGAAAACCCGAGATCAACGGCGAACCCACCGCGCCGTAATTGATTGGTAATCTTGAGCGCCATATCAGCCGCGTCTCCGCCCACGGGAACCACAACAATGGGGCGAATGGCATCAGGCGGCGTGCCGACCATCATCGCCATGCGCTCAACCCCGGCGGCCCAGCCGATACCCGGCGTGGACGGACCGCCCATGGTTTCAACCAGACCATCATAGCGCCCGCCGGCAAGCACGGCGCCCTGGGCACCAAGTGTATCGGTGGTGAATTCAAATGCCGTATGGCAGTAATAATCCATGCCGCGCACAAGATAGGGATTTAACTCAAACGCGATCCCCACTGCGGACAGCCCGGCTTTCACTTCCGCAAAAAAGTCCTCTGATTGCGCGTTCAGGCTGCCGCCCAGCAAGGGTGCATCTTTGACAATCTGACGATCATTTTCAGCTTTTGAATCCAGAATACGAAGCGGATTCTTTTCCAGTCGCGTTAAACTCTCTTCCGACAGGTTTGCTTTGTGGTCGCTGAAATATTCAACCAGTTGCGCCCGGTAAACCTGACGGCTTGCCGTATCGCCAAGCGAGTTCAGCTCAAGCTTGATATGCTGGCTCAAGCCGAGTTCATCCAGAATATGCGCGCCCAAGGCAATAACCTCGATATCGGCAAGCGGCCCGGGAACGCCCAGAACTTCGACATCGATCTGGTGAAACTGGCGTTGGCGACCTTTCTGCGGACGTTCACGGCGAAACATCGGGCCACGGGCAAAGACCTTTAATGGCAAACTTTGCGATAATCCGTTCGACATCAGCATGCGTGCCACGCCCGCTGTATATTCTGGGCGCAGGGTAATGCTGTCGCCATTACGATCTTCGAACGTGTACATTTCCTTGGTCACGATATCCGATGTTTCGCCAAGGGTGCGGGCGAAAACTTCGGTTGATTCGAATATCGGGGTCGATATTTCGTTGTACCCGTACCGCGCCGCGATATCGCAGGCGGTATCGCAAACCAGCTTGTGCAGGCGTTGCTCTTCGGGAAGAAGGTCGTGGGTGCCGCGAACCGGCTGAAGCGAGGACATCTATAAACGGCTCCGGTTATTGGGCGGCGGTATGCTGATCATCACTACGTTCTATGTAGTGCGACGACACATAATCATCGACAATTTGCTGAAATTCTCCGGCGATATTGCCACCGCGCAACGTCATTTTCTTTTCACCATCTATGAACACAGGTGCCGTCGGTTGCTCACCCGTACCCGGCAGGCTGATACCGATGTCGGCATGTTTGCTCTCACCCGGACCATTAACGATGCAGCCCATAACCGCAACTTTCATATCTTCGACGCCTTCATAGGATTTAGCCCAGATTGGCATTTGCCTGCGGATATAGGCCTGGATGCTTTCCGCCAGTTCCTGAAACACCGTTGATGTTGTCCGGCCACATCCAGGACATGCCGTGACAAGCGGAACGAAGGCGCGGAGCCCCATGGTCTGCAAAACTTCTTGCGCGACAATCACCTCGCGGGTCCGGTCACCACCGGGTTCCGGCGTCAGGGAAATGCGGATCGTATCGCCGATACCTTCCTGCAATAAGACTGAAAGCGCGGCGGTCGAGGCAACAATACCTTTTGAACCCATGCCGGCTTCGGTCAATCCGAGGTGGAGCGCATAATCACCACGCGCAGCCAAACCCCGATAAACCGCAATCAGGCTCTGGACCTCACTGACTTTGCACGAAAGTATAATGTTTTCGCGTTTCATGCCGATGCTTTCGGCCAATTTCGCACTGGAGATGGCGGAAGTGATCAGGGCTTCGCGGGTGATTTCTTCGGCGTCTTTGGGATTTGCGCTTTTCGCATTTTCATCCATCAGGGAAACAACGAGCTCCTGATCCAGACTGCCCCAGTTAACACCAATGCGAACCGGCTTGTCATATTCAAGTGCGGTTTCGATCATCGATGAGAACTGTGTATCGCGCTTTTCGCGAAACCCGACATTTCCCGGATTAATCCGGTATTTCGCCAAAGCTTCAGCGCAATCCGGGAATTCATTGAGAAGTTTGTGCCCGATATAATGAAAATCACCAACCAGCGGAACGAAACATCCGAGTTTCGCCAATCCGTCACGAATATGAGGGACCGCAGCAGCCGCTTCCTTGCGATCTACCGTAATGCGAACCAGTTCAGATCCGGCAGCGGCCAGATCGGCAACCTGACGAATGGTGCCATCAATATCAGCGGTATCTGTGTTGGTCATCGACTGAACAACAATCGGCGCACCGCCACCGACCTGGATTGATCCGATATTAACGCCAACCGTTTTTCGCCGCTCCACAGGGGCACCGAACTTCGACATTCTTCTGTTCCTTTTTAAATCCGAACTCGTAAGGTCAAGTCTCTACGGCCAGAACTTACTGACTGACCGCTGTGCCTGAACGCAACTTCGCGCCATCCAGCGCGACTCCGCGGCGCACAACGCCTGATCCACCAATTGAGGGTACAATCTCGCCATCAACTGTAATTTCCAGAGCCCCCGCGTTACCGGTCAGCAATACCAACCCGACACGCCCCGGAACTTCATAACTCTCACCAGCCTGCAACAGTTGTGTTACCAGCATCTCATCTTTGGCCTCATCACGCACCTGAATCCAGCTGTCACCCGTCGCCTTGATGACGATGATTTCGCCGCTGGCTACGGGGGCTGCTGCAATTTCCAATGCCTCTGTCGGAGACGAAGCGGCCTCTTCTGAAACGGCGAGCTTTTCGGGCTCCGGTTCCGCTATTTGTTCGACTACGGGTTCGGGCGTTTTCTCAACCACTTCAGGTGCTGGCTGCGGTTCTGGTTGTTCTTCGACAACTTCCGGTGTTTCAACTTCCACTACCGAGGCTGGTTCAGGCTCGGGTTCGGGCGCAGGCTCGGGAGCGGGCGCCGGCTCGGGAGCGGGCGATGCTTCAGGTGCCGGGTTCGATACGGTCTCAGGAATTACCGGCTCCGGTGCTTCCGCAACAACCTCTTCTACCTTTTCGACGACTTTCGCGACCACAGGTTCAGGCGCCGGCGGCGTTTCTACTTCTTCAGGAACGACAGGTGCCGCTTCGGCGATTTCCTGAGGGGCCGTCTCTGTTGTTTCGGTTGTACTCTCAACCGCTGGCGTTACCGCTTCCGGCGTTTCTGTAACAGGTGCCGCCTCCACGACTGCACTCGCCGCCTCATTTGTATCGTTTTCGGAAACAATTGGTGCAGTTTCCTGTTCAGTCTGCGTGGTTTCTTCCGTTGGTGATCCCATGGAAGAGGTCTCAACTGGTTTGTCCACCACAGGCGTATCTTCAGGCGCCTTGTTTTCAACTGGCGTGCCTTCGGCCGCAACTTCCGGCTCTGACTTCTCAAGCAAGCCAGACAGTCTTTCAGGAATTGGTGCAATGATGTCAGCGAAAAAACCGTCTTTTGTCGTGCTCACATACCATCCGCCATAAGCCAGAACGGCAACAACAATCCCGATGAAAACAATAGCCCCACCGGGAATCCCCGTTTCAGGCACAGGTGTCGGAAATCTGAGTTCTTCGGCACGACCACCATCGGCACTTTCGGACTTGAACCGACGAACAACTTCCTCGCTATCGAGGCCCAGATGATCCGCATAGGCCCGGATAAATCCGACGGCATAGGTGGCGCCGGGAAGTTCGTGATAATTGCCTGCTTCGATCGCTTCCAGATATGGAAATCTGATCCGCAACATACGCGCGACATCCGGCAGATCCTCGCCAAGACGCATTCGCGACGCCTGAAGCAACGCACCTACGCCTGAGTTAGTAGCGTCGCCATTTTCGTTTTCGACAATATTGTCTCCCGCGGGAGGTGTCATATTTGCTTCCACCATATTCTATCGTTTATTCGCAAATCCGTCCCGAATTCATCCAAATCTCTGGTCTGCCTTTGGCTGCGACAACGACGGGAAGTAGCCTATTTAGTGCCCAGATATTTCACGGTTTACCTAGGAATTACAAGCCCTAAAGGCCCACACTTCAGATTGAGATACCGTGCTCACGGGCATAGGCCTCAAGTTGATCCCGTAACGAGTGCTCGTCCAGATCATAAAGATTTTCCATATGTTCCCGGAGGTCCCCAATAGCAAGGCTCTGAACCATCGCTTTTATGGGACCAACACAGGACGTCGTCATTGAGATTTTTCGAAACCCGATCCCTAAAAGCGCCATGGCATCAACAGGACTTCCTGCCATTTCACCGCATAAACTAAGCGTTACCCCCCCCTGCTCGCATTCCGTCACGATGTTTCGCAAAAACTTGATGCCAATAGGCGAAAGCATGTCATAGCGCCCGGAAAGCCTGGGGTTTCCGCGATCACTGGCGAACAAAAACTGCGCCAGATCATTGCTGCCAACAGATACAAAATCCGCTTGTTTACAAAGAGCTGGCAGCTGAAAAGCAAGGCTTGGCACTTCCAGCATGGCGCCAACCTTCAAGGATTTCGGCAATACGTTGTCGCGGGATTTCTCATGTTCCATTTCGGTCGCCAGCAAAGCACGCGCCTGCGCAAACTCGCTCACGTCCGCGATCATCGGGAACATTACGTTTAACTCACGCCCGCTGGCGGCTCTGATCATCGCCCGAAGCTGCAAGCGAAGGAGCACTGGGCGGTCCAGCGACAAGCGGATCGCACGCCACCCCATCGACGGATTATCCTCAGCAACACTTTCAAGGTATGGGAGGACCTTGTCACTTCCGATATCAAGTGTTCTGAACACAACCGGCTTACCATCCGCGCCATCAAGAACTTCCGTATATAGCCGTGTCTGTTCATCAACACCCGGAAGTTTGGAGCGCACCATGAATGGAATTTCTGTTCGGAACAGTCCCACCCCTGACGCCCCGACTTCTGACAAATTTGTAATATCAATCATTAATCCGGCATTGATGTGGACATCAATTTCCACACCATCTTTTGAAATTGCGGGCTTGTCGCGAAGGGCCGCATAACTGGCGGCCTGCTCCTCGCGCGCCTTGGCACTTTCCTCAAAGGCTTCGCGGACATCGGGTGCGGGACGGATGAAGACGCGCTCCTGATCGGCATCGACGATAACCAGATCACCCTCATCAATTCGCGCAACCGCATTCAATGCGCCCGCCAGAACCGGAACACCAAGCGCGCGGGCGATGATTGCCACGTGACTGGTAGGCGAGCCTTCCTCAAGGACCAACGCTTTCAGGCGGGTATGATCATAATCGAGTAGCTGAGCCGGGCCCATTGAGCGCGCGATGATTACGGATTCATCCGGGATGTCCACCACCCCTTCATGACCATTAGACCCCATCAGATGGGACATCAGGCGCATCGCCAGATCATCAAGGTCATGGACCCGTTCACGCAAATAGGGGTCCGTCATCTGGTTCATGCGCGCACGGATACTATCCTGTACTTTCTGCACCGCAGCTTCCGCCGACAGGCCGGTATCAATGGCCTCTTCAATACGCTTCAACCACCCGGCATCTTCGGCAATCAGGCGATAGGTTTCGAGAACATCCGTATGCTCACCACCTTCCGCCATGGTTTCTGTTTCAAGCAGATCATCAAGCGCGCCGTGCATTTCCTTGATTGCGTGATGAAGGCGTGCGCGTTCCCCATCCGGGTTATCTGCCACTAGGTTATGAATATTGAATGAGGGTGCATGCAGGACGGCAAAACCAATGCCGAGCCCTTTGTTCAGGCGGGTCCCCTCAAGACGAAGCGGCTTACCCGCCAGCCCGGCCTGGTGATCGGCACCCAGCCCACCACTGACGATAAGTTCTGCCAGCACCATGGCGATGGTCTGAAGAGTTTCGACTTCTTCTTCGTTATAGTGACGCCGGGTTCTGTTCTGAACGGCGACGACACCGTTGACCCTGCCGCCATGCAGAATGGGAACCCCCATCAGGGAGTGATAAACTTCTTCGCCAGTTTCCGGGCGATAGGCGAAGTTCGGGTGATCCTGAGCGTCTGATAAGGCAAATGGGCGGGCTTTTTCAGCAATGTCGCCGACAATACCTTCGCCGACCTGAAGGCGGGTCGTGTGAACAGCGGAAGGTTTCAGTCCCTGTGTCGCCGACAGCTCAAGCACGTCACCGGGCCTGCGAATATAGATCGAACAGACCTCGGCAACCATATCGGCTGCGATGACCATGACGATTTTATCGAGCCGTTCCTGGCTATTCCCGGGCCCGGCCATGACATCGCGCACCCGTGCCAATAATCGGCGTGACGCCGACAAGGACGGACCTCGTGCAGATGTCGTGTGGCTGTCAGCCATCAAAGGACTCCGGATTGATCGTTAGGGTACGAAATTAAATGTGACTTTGAACTCTATAGATGGTGCTGTGCTTAGTCTCCGTCCAGACCATACGCCGTATGGAGCGAGCGCAAGGCCAGTTCTGTATATTCTTCGGCGACCAGAACACTGACTTTGATTTCAGAAGTAGAAATGACCTGAATGTTGATACCCTTGTCGGCCAAGGCCTTGAACATGCGCTGGGCGACGCCTGCATGGCTTCGCATGCCAACGCCAATAACCGAAATTTTAACGACATCAGCATCGGACAATAATTCCTGATATTCGATCTCTCCACGAACGGCTTCGAGCGTTTTCACCGCGCGTTTCAGTTCGCCTTCCGGAACCGTAAATGTCATATCGGTGGCATTACCACCAGCCGACACGTTCTGAACGATCATATCGACGTTTATATTTGCGTCCGAAAGCGGGCCGAAAATACCTGCTGCGACGCCCGGTTTATCCAGAACACGCACCAGAGTAATTTTGGCTTCGTCCCGACTATACGCAATTCCGCTAACCAGTTCCTGTTCCACGATCTCATCCTCATCTACAACAAGTGTCCCCGGCAAATCCTCGAAAGAAGACAATACCTGCACACGTTGACCATGTTTCATGGCCATCTCAACCGCCCGCGTTTGCAAAACCTTGGCACCCTGAGATGCCATTTCGAGCATTTCCTCATAGGTGATTTTTTCAATCTTGCGGGCTTTCGTAACGATCCGGGGGTCTGATGTGTAAACCCCGTCAACGTCTGTATATATATCGCACCGGTCCGCACCCAAAGCAGCCGCCAGCGCTACCGCACTGGTGTCCGACCCACCGCGGCCAAGCGTGGTGATCCGATTTTCGGGCGACAACCCCTGAAATCCCGGAATAACTGTCACCTCACCTGACTTCAGGCGCTTGTCCAGCGTTTCCGTTTCAATGCTTTCAATCCGCGCCTTGCCGTGCACGCCGTCCGTATGGATCGGAATTTGCCATCCCTGCCACGAGCGTGCGGCAATGCCGATATCCTGCAAAGCCAGTGCCAGCAGACCACTTGTCACCTGCTCGCCGGTGGCGACGACAGCGTCATATTCCCGAGCGTCAAAAAGCGATCCCATTTCACTGACGTAGCCGACCAGCTTGTTGGTTTCGCCCGACATCGCGGAAACAACGACAGCCACCTCGCTGCCGAGATCAACCTCGCGTTTAACTTTCTGGGCGACGTTTTTGATCCGCTCTATATCGCCGACCGAAGTTCCGCCAAATTTTTGTACGATCCGTGCCATAATATAGCGCTTACCAAAACCGTTCTGTTAAAATAACAATTTGCCTTGAGACTTGCCGCCAAGGCGGCGCATACATACTCTATCCCCCGGATTGGGGCAAGACCGCCCCGCAAAGAGAGACGCTGAATCATGTCATCGGCCACGGCGACAAAAAGCACCGCTACCGAAGAAGAAATCGCCCGTTTCACGGCAATTGCGGACAGTTGGTGGGATGCAACGGGAAATTTCGCGCCACTTCATAAGCTCAACCCGCCACGGGTCCAGTTTATTCGCGACCATCTCTGCACCCATTTTGGGCGCGACCCGATAGCTGACAAACCGCTTTCCGGACTTGAAATTATCGACATTGGATGCGGTGGCGGCCTGTTATGCGAGCCGATGACGCGATTGGGAGCAACAGTCACCGGCATCGACGCGGGTGAAGAAAACATTGCCGTCGCGCGCACTCATGCGGCAAACATGGGATTGGATATCGCCTATCGTCAGGTTCTCCCGGAAGATATGGCATCCGAAATAGCGCGTTATGATGTCGTCCTCAATATGGAAGTTGTCGAACATGTGAATGATCTCGACCTGTTCCTTGAAAGTTCAGCCGGCGTGTTGAAGCCCGGCGGGGTGATGGTATTGTCGACAATTAACCGAACGCTTAAATCACTGGCACTGGCGAAAATCGGGGCGGAATATATATTGCGTTGGGTCCCGGCCGGCACCCATGACTGGAAAAAATTCGTACGCCCGTCAGAGCTTTTCGACGGCCTTAAGCCCCACCGTGTTGATATCAAAGAATTCAAGGGCGTGCGCTTCGACCCGCTGCGCAACAACTGGACCTTAAGCGATGACCTGGCCGTCAATTATCTGGCGATGGGGATAAAGCGAGAATGATGAGAAATGGTCCTGTATAGAATCGCAACAACATAATCTATTAGAGATCAGAAAAAGACCCGGGTGCTCAGAGGAGCACGGATTATGGCAAATTCCTTGCAAACAATACGCCAAGGTTGTCTTATGCATCGCATTAATATTTAAGTTTGCAATAGCATCAAGCCGTAACTGGGGAATCAATGACACATCTCGCGATATGTCTTTTGAGTGGTGGGATTGCCCCTGCAATACGAACCTAATTATTTCGGTCAAATTTAAATATTCGTGATAGGATAAAACATGCTTCAGGGGTTTTTAAAAAGCGCTGACGACACGAAAATTTATCTCGAAAGGGATAAGGTAACGGCTTGGCCTTATTTAGACCGAGTTTATTCTACTGAATATCCGCAGTTGCGCCGGGCGATGCGCGAAATATTTTCCGAGATATTTCAATATTCCAATCCAGACTCTCTGAACGATATTGGCTGTGGAAACGGATGGCTCACACCCGTTGCTAAAGAATATTTCCCGAATGTGAGAGTATTTGACAATGACCCAAGAGCAATACCGCATTTGAACCAGATTCCAGATATATCTGTTCATGAATTAGCACTTAACTCAAAAACTACACAGATAATGCGCGACGCCGATGTACTACTATTTAGCCACTTGTTTTACTATGTGCCCCGATCAAACTGGGCTTCGATCATCGAGAGTCTAACAGCCAGTCGATCTCGCCCAAATTTTTTGGCTTTTTCACTGTGGTCCAAAGATTGTGAAGCATTCAGCATCGGATGTGAAGAATCAGGGACGCAGCTTCCCTGCGCTGAAGATTTGATTGAAATCATTCATAAAACCGGCGGAGAGTTAAGGTTGGTGAAATCTGTTGATGCCAAACACTTTCTCGAGTTGCGAGATATGGATACACTAAAAACGTTCCTCGCTCTGGATGATAAAACACCAAGAGCCCCTGATGTTAGAATTAGGGAAAATGGTGGTTGTTTATCCTTCGCGGCATACCGTGAACTCGATCAACTTCCCGCCGAAGTAGATTGTGTTATAGAACAACGCGATTTAATCCTATTAGCACAATACCCTGTCCATGCGAATCTGCACTAATGCATACCGCGTAGGCCTCACTGGTCGGTACTGGGACAGCAAACCTCACGCAGTTACATTTGATGCAGAAGAAAGCACAATTACTGTGATAGTTGGTGGCAGAGGTTCGAGCAAAACAGCGCTTGCCCTTGGAATTGGTCAACTCGTTCCTGATCCTGTCGATGGTGAGATATCTGGTGAAATCAGCATAGATTTTGATGGCCCGAATTCAAAATCAGACATTACAAGACCCGCCGTTTTAACGCAGGCTTCAATTGATTGGTCTGTATCAGACACGGTATTTGGCGAAATCGCGTTTACATTGGAAGGCACCCTGATCGAAGCTCAGGAAATCGCTGATCGTGTAAAGAAAATAGCATCCACTTATGGGTTGGAACATAAACTATATGCTCATCCAAGAGAACTCTCCGGTGGGCAAAGACAACGACTGGCGGTCGCCTCACACTTGGTTGGCAACTTACCGATAATTTGTTTCGACGAGCCATTTCGCGGCATTGACTATGCCGGCATGCGGATCACGAGAGAGCTCTTGTCGCAGCTGAGGACCGAAGGCCGGACAATTATAATTTTCACCACCCAAATCAGCCCGGAATTACGCCAACTGCATCCAAATCAATGGATTCTTCTAACTGAAGGAAACTCGGAGGTTTTCAAATCGGAGCCGGACCTGATTGAAGGCCAGAAGGCATCAGCGCTTGATTTCTGCGCCTACGTCTGGAACCGCGGAGACGATCTTCAACGGGAATTCGTGGCACATCAGGTGTCTGTCGTTGATGGTGTGCACATTAATGCGGCTCAAGCTCAACCCATAATTCGGGTGGATAATCTTGTTGTCAATGTATTCGACAAGTTTACTCTTGGCCCACTTTCACTAAGTCGGTCAGGTGGTGGAATAACGGCAATACTCGGCCCAAATGGTTCCGGAAAAACCACGTTCGCCAAACTGGCGGCCTGGCCTGGCTATCGTCCCCACAAAAACGGCTATCTTCAAACCATTGCCCATGGTCAGGATCCGTCTCAAAACTCCTTCTACTATATGGCACAGGAAAGTGACCGGCATTACTCCCAGTTTCGATGTATCGATGAACTCATTCTTCTGGGAATGTCAGTGGGGGATGCAACGGGGTTATTAGAGAAATATGGGATTTCCAACATCGCTGAACGTGATCCATTTTCAATAAACGGGCCAAATCAGCAACTCCTGGCATTAGCCCTTGCCGAAGCTTCCAACTCTCAAATCGTGTTTCTGGATGAACCTACATCGTTGTTGGATGCTGCTGGCGTCATCGCGTTGGTGCGTGCGCTTTCTCGATACACCCTGGCAGGCCGTAGGGTATTTCTCATTACCCATGACTCATACTTTGCGTCGCAGGTATCTGACGATTTTTTGGTGTTTTCGGATGGTCGCATTTCTTTTGACGGCACATTGAAGGAGCTCATTTCGAAAAGCGAAGACACCGAATTTCCAATAGCACCAATTCATGAATGTTAACGTAATGCAGAACGATACAACCAATCCGTGGCGACCCGATCCTTTAAATGGCTTTTTTTGGGTTGTTGCAACAAGCTTCGGCCTGTTTCTAACGGAAAGAGAGCTGGTTCTGGGATTTGGCTTTCTGGAAATTATAGTTGGCGTCGCTTTCATCCGCCCGCATTTTTGGACAATCGTAAGATTCCTGCCGGTGGTTCTGGTTCCCGTGGTTCTGTTGGCCGGATTTCATACGTTCAATGAACTCGACCTCTGGGAAAGTTTGATTAGTGATAAATTTTCGATGAGTCATTTTCTCTCTGCGGATGCTGTTTACTATCCCGCCCGCATATTTATTGGCGCAATCGTGGCCGCAATATATGTTACCAGTTATTCAGCCTCTGAGGTCGCATGGGCCTTCTCGAAACTCGGGATTCCGGCAGCTGGATGCATCGCACTTCAAATCTCTCTTTCGGCAATTCCTATATTCATGGGTCGGTTCCGCGACCGCATGGCCCTTTTCAAGCAGCGAGATCTCATTCGAGGGAGGGGAAATTCAATTCGCCGTTTTGGGGAGGTTCTATATATGCTCCCCGTTGACGCGACAGGGGCCGCAGACTCGGTTACCATTTCTTTAAGTTCACGTGGGTTCACGGTGGCCGCAGCCAGAAAATTCGTAATCGATGTTTATGTAAATTTCCATGGAATCTTGTTTTCAAGTATGGGAATATCTCTTGTGGTTGTTTTTTTGATTCTTTAAGCGGGTTCGTCAGATGAAATTTTCAAAGCTGAGCACCAGAGATTTAATCTTGATTGCTCTATGCGCGGCGATTTCAGGTGTCACCTACACACTTTTAGGCCAGCCGTGGCTCGCCCTTTCCACCGCATTTGGCCCGCTCGGCGGGGCAGCCCTTGGTCTGTTTCAATATGGGCATCTTATCGCCTTCGCGTTTGTTCCACGTCCCGGTGTTGCGCTCACCGTTTCCATTCTCAGTACGACAACACAATTTCTAATCGGGGACCCAACCGGAATTGCCGTACTCGGATGGGGGGTTGCGCATGGCCTCGGGGCGGAATTGGTCTTTGCTATCTCGCGCTACCGTTCACCGAACTTTGCGGTGTTTTTCCTTGCCGCAGGCCTCGGCGCTGCCTTTGGGCAAATGTTCTCTCTCTATCTTTACGGCTGGGAAGATACGTCCCAGATATTCATCGCCAGCCTATTTGTCGTCTTTATTGCGTCCGGCATTGAAAGTGGCGGCCTGAGTTATTTTGTTAATCAGGCAATACTGCGACGATCAAAACCTGACTGAATGAGCCATGGATTAAAGAACCGAAACGGAGACGAGAAGGTTAGCCGCAATGCCGAACGACGATCAGCAAACTGGGGAATCCAATCATAATCCACCCGAATGGCTGGCTCCATTAAGTCAGTGGGAAAAGTTCAAGGATTTTGTCAAGCACATAGCAATAGCATTACTTTTTCCCGTATTTACGGTTGTCTGCGTGCTATTGATACATGATATGGCGGAATCTTTATTGGGGAATACTCATGTGAACCCTATATTTTCCATAACATTTGACGCTTCCCCATCGCCATATTTAATAGGAGATATTTCCGCAAGCGTTGTGATGCTCGTTTATTTTGGCGTAGTTTTCTACTATGAGAAAAATCGCGAAGACGGTGCCTTTACCAAAGATGCGAAAACACTCACCACATTTGTTATAATATTATACATATTCGGAATATATTCCCTGATCCAGTCAGCGATTTCCGGTGCAATATTTACCTTTCAAAAAGACGGAGAGGCAGAAATACAAGAACAGCTACGTTATCTGTTAATGTTTGCACTCAGCATACTTTTCGCAGAATTGTTGCTTAAGTTCTTTCACCCGAATCCAAAGACTAGATTTCGGTTTGAACTATTCGTGAAATTTGTCGATTTCCCGATGACAGTTGGCTTTTTTATGCTTCTTGCTTTGACATATTTTGCCCCCGTCTTCGCAGAAGCAAATTTTGCGATCTTTGCCAGTGGCGCAATTGCATTTCAAATAATTGTTTTTAATGTCGTTTACGTAACTCTTGATAGACTTCCCAATCAGATAACCGCCACACCAAAAGCGATTTTAGTACACCCCGAAGGCGATTTTAGTGAAAATTTTCATGACTTTGCGACAAGCTGGAATATACCAGAGGACGAAAATTAACTGTTCCGTCGCGGGCGGGTCGGCAGTCGGTATACTTCCACCCCTTCTTCATCAAGCTCGACAGCTTCTTCAGATGTCGCTTCGCCGTAAATGCCGCGGTCTTCCGCTTCGCCATAATGGATTTTGCGCGCTTCCTCGGCGAATTTATCACCCACGTTATCGAAATTGGTTTCGATTTCAGTCCTGAGAGAATCCACCGCTTCAAGGATCTTCTCTGCCACCTCAAGGGCGCGCGATTCGGCCTCTTTTTCGGTAGCGACGGTCGGAGGCTTGGAACGCGATGGCGAAATATTGGGCGCCATGATGGCTTTTGATACCCGGGTATCAGAACAATACGGGCAACCGACATCGCCCGCAGCCACCTGCACGTCATAGGTGGCGCTATCTTTAAACCACGCTTCAAATTCGTGGCCGTCACCGCATCTTAGCTGGTATAGGATCATTTCACGTACAGACCACTCGTGCTTCAATATGCTGAATTGTATATTAGACTTCGGTAACTTCAACATTTAGCTCAATACGGTTAATAAATGGAAAACGATCCAACAGCAGAACTTAGACGTCGCCACCTGAGAATTACAGAACCCTCGCCCTGGGTTCGCCGCTTTGCACCATTAGTTAAAAGCGGGGAAAGCGTTTTGGATATCGCGTCCGGGGGTGGCCGCCATGCAAGGCACTTCCTGAAATGCGGGCATCCGGTAACTGCCATTGATCAGAACGATGAACCGCTGGAATGGCTGTGCGATGAAACGAAGGCAACGGTTATTCAGGCGGATATGGAAACCGGCCCATCGGTATTTGCAGAAGGCGGGCCATTGGCGGGCCTGACGTTCGGTGGAATTGTTGTGGTCAACTATCTGTATCGCGACATGTTTGAAGACTTGCTGAATGCATTAAAGCCGGGCGGGGTGCTGATTTACGAAACTTTTGCACGAGGGAACGAAGAATTTGCACGACCTCGAAACCCCGACCATCTGCTGAAATCAGGCGAGCTTCTTGATCTGGTTCAGGGGCGTTTGCAGGTTGTCGCGTATGAGCATGGTGTTACGCAAAGCGCTGAAATACCCGGCGTTAAACAACGCCTGACAGCCGTAAATGATTTAACGCTCATTTCAAGAGAAGATGGTGACCCATCGGCACACCCGATAGATAATATGCCGGGCCATTCGATTGATAGGCCTTAGCTAAAGTCCCGATCATGGCTCAGAGACGGAACCTTGCCGCGTACCCGGTCAACTTCAGCAACATCAATTTCCGCAATCACGAAACCGGTATCCGTGCCGCCATCGGCGAGCACCACGCCCCAGGGGTCGACGATGATTGAATGCCCATAGGTCAGCCGCCCACCAACATGTTCTCCGCATTGTGCAGCAGCAAAGACGAAGCAGCCGTTTTCAATGGCCCGCGCGCGCATCAACACATGCCAGTGCGCCTTTCCGGTCGGTCGGGTAAAGGCCGCCGGGATCGCCAGAAACTTGGCCCCCTGCTGCGCCAGATGACGGTATAATTTGCCGAAGCGTAAATCATAACAGATGGTCATCCCCATCTTGCCCCAAGGCAAATCTGCCAGCACCGATTTGTCACCCGGCTCATACGCATTCGATTCACGATACGATTCACCGCCATCCAGATCTACATCAAACATATGGATCTTGTCATAACGATTAACAATTTCACCGCCGGGATTGATCAGGAAAGAGCGATTGGCGAACTTCGGAAAACCTTTGTCATCCAGAACCGTGTGCTTGATCACCAGCGAACCAATCAGGATCCAGACACCCAGTTCTGTCGCCAGATCCCGGTACGCACGAAGGGTTACGTCATCGTCTTCCAGCTGGGTTTTTTCCGCCAGAGCCTTGTGCGACAAATCCATGATGTTGACGACTTCCGGCAAAACCACCAACTCGGCATCCGCGTTCGCGGCATCACGGATCAGGGCACTGACATTTGCGATATTCTCACCAACATCATGTCCGGTGTTGGTTTGCACACAGGCGACTTTAAACGTTTCGCTCATACCATCCTCTGAAACCTAATGCTGGCCAGCCAGGCCCAGTTTTTGGTCCAACTCACCACGTGCATCCAGCATATGAATGGCGTCGCAATCGCCAATATGCTGACCATCAGCAAATACTTGCGGAACAGTGCGACTACCTGCACGCTTTATCATTTCATCGCGCACACCGGGCTTGAGGGTGACATCGTGTTCTTCAAATTCCACGCCCTTGGCACTCAACAGGCTTTTCGCCCGCCAGCAAAATCCACAAAACGGAGAGGTATAAATTTCAATTTTAGACACGGGGCAAACCTTCGATCACTTGGAAATCATTTATATGCAGAAAAGATATAAGGCGTTCCTCGCAAATTAAAAGGCCCTTTCCACTTTACGCCAAAAGCTTATTCCCGTTCCACCCGAACAACGCGGGCAACGGTCAACACATCAACACCGCTGGCCCCTGCCCACAACAATATCCCGGCACAGGCGTTTAATGTCGCGCCGGTTGTGAGGACATCATCGATCAAAAGAACGCGTTTCCCTGATACTTTGTCGATCCAGTTTGGCTTAACCGTGAAGGCGCCACGGACATTTTTTGCCCGTTGCTTTGCATTCAACCCGGCCTGCGAGGCCGTGCGTTTACGTCGGGTTAGCAAGTCCGGTGCAAACAGGGTGGCGTTTTCAGCTGATATCCGCCGCGCAAGTTCTGCTGATTGATTAAACCGTCGCGCCAGATAGCGCGTCCAGTGAAGCGGCACCGGGGCGATCACATCCGCGGCCTCAATCAATTCGCCTCCGACCTGCTCTAGCCAAATCGCCATAGTGGGAACCATGTCCATTCGATCACCATGCTTAAAGGCGAGGATAAACCGTTTCGAGTTGTCATTGTAAACCACGGCAGAACGAGCACGTTCGAAGATTGGCTGCCTGCGCAGACAAGCGCCGCAGACCACATCCGCGCCCGGATCAAATTCAAACGGCTTGCCACAACACTGACAATACGGTTCGCAAATAAAATCCACCTTTTCCCAGCATCCGGCGCAAAGCGCATGAATACCATGGACGATGTCCTCGCATGAAATACAGCGCGGTGGCAGGACGATATCAAGCGCGCGCGTCAATGTCCGCCGAACAGGCGCCAAAGGTGAAGGTGATGAAACACCATCATTTAAGGACCGTATGGACTGTGTCATAAAGTCAGCATGACTGAACAAATGACCGTCTTCAACCGCCAAGCCGTCAGGCAACATCGCGACCGTGCCGCAAATGTGCTGGGCGAGCATGATTTTTTGTTTCGCGAAACGGCGGAACGGCTGGCGGACCGGGTCGATGATGTTACGCGAAATTTCCCGACCACTTTGGACCTTGGGTGCCACGGCGGTGAGTTGTCAGGCGCCCTCATCGGCCATAAACGAATTGAGCGCATCATCCAATGCGATCTCTCCCCTGCCATGGCCCAATTGGCAAAATCTGTTAATCAGCGAGAAACTCTGATCGCAGATGAAGAAGCTTTGCCTTTTGCTGAAAGTCAATTTGACTTGGTTCTCTCGAACCTCAGCCTGCACTGGGTAAATGATCTGCCTGGCTGCTTTAGGCAAATTCAGCAATCCCTCAAACCCGATGGATTATTTCTGGCTACCATGCTTGGTGGCGAGACGCTCCGCGAGCTTCGCCATGCACTGAACGCCGCCGAGATAGAGATTGAAGACGGGATGAGTGCGCGCCTGTCACCGTTTGCAGATTTAAAAGACGTCGGCAACCTGCTGACGCGGGCAGGGTTTACGCTTCCGGTTGCCGATAAAGAGGTGATCACCGTCTCTTACCCTGACGCGTTTAAATTGATGAGCGACCTTCGGGGGATGGGGGAAAACAACGCCAACGTCCTGAGGCGCAAGTGTTTTTCCCGACGCGCCACGCTGATGCGGGCGGCCGAGATTTGCCATCAGGAATTCGCCGATGAAAATGGACGGATTCCGGTGACATTCGAAGTTTTATATCTGACCGCCTGGGCACCGCATGAAAGTCAGCCGAAGCCCCTGAAACCCGGTAGCGCAACGTCCCGACTAGTCGATTTTTTCAAGGGACCGGGTTCTGAATGATTGCCTCTCTCCCCATGTACGATTGGCCCGAAGTCAAATCCGCAACTGATGACTGGTGGCAGGGATTGGCCCGCGCATTTCGAAATGAGGGTTTGGCGGATGTCCCCACTGACCTGCTTCGGGGTGGCCATGAGAGTAACGGGTGGAAAGACAGCAACCTTCTGTTTAGTCAAACCTGCGGGTATCCATATACCCATGGTGGCACGGATACGCTCCAGCTGGTCGCCACGCCGTGCTATCAACTCGATGGTTGCGAAGGGCCCGATTACCGCAGTTTCATTCTGTGCCGCGAAGAAACCTCTGTAGATGGTCTGGCCGACTTCAAAGGAGGGCGCGCCGCCATCAATAATATCGGGTCGCAATCGGGTTATTCGGCGCTGCGTGCGGTGATCGCACCTATCGCCAATAAAGAAGCGTTTTTTGGAAACGTCATGCTGAGTGGCGGGCACCGCTATTCCATGAACATGGTTCGCAGGGGCGAAGCCGATCTCTGTGCCGTCGACTCGGTCTGTTATGCGCTGGCCAAAACCTATGTGCCGGAACTGCTGATTGGCTTAAAAATCATCGCCAGTTCCCCTGCCGCACCGGGACTGCCGTATGTAACAGCGCGCGCTGCGTCAAAAGATCAACTGAAACGCATACAGGCGGGTACGCTTACCGCCATGTCGGACCCTGATCTGAGTACGGCACGGGATACATTATTTATTGGCGGGGCCAGAATGTTAACGGACCTAGATTACGGACGCATCCTGGATATTGAACATGATGCCATCGCCCTTGGATACCCAGACGTCAGCTGACAGGTTCCGCCCCTTTTTAATTTATGCGGCGTTCGCCTGTTCAAATATCCGCCGGGCGTTTTCCACATCATAGGGACGTTCAAGCAGGGATTCGGCATCCCACTCGCTACGACCATCTGCAAAAAAGTCACCGCCATACACATGAAGGGCAGCGGTAAAACGCGGGATCGGGTTGGTTACGGAGTGAATAATATCCGGACCCAACACTTCGGCGTCTTTCACCTGCACGGCCTTTGCACCCGCGGCTTCGACCCGTCCGTTTGGATCATCCTTCACCCGACGCCAGAAGATATTGTCTTCACGCCCGGTATAGAGGCCAATCACCGCCCACATGTTATGATTATGCGGCATCAAGGTCATCATCGGTGACCAGACAAGATTGAGAACGGTCAACTCGTCTGATTGGTGGAGCACATTTATGCCGCCCTTTTCCGGCTCACCTAGCGCACGCATGACATCGCCCGGCTCGCTGACGGCACGGGCCACAACTTCGCGAACGCCTTTATGGCTGGCGTCTTCCCTGAGCGCAGCCAGACAATCAGCTGTGAATTGATCGATTTCGAACATAAAGTGCATCCTCCAGTTTGCTGAACGAAATATACGTAACAACAAAAGGGATTTACACAGATATTTTTTGTCGCGAATTTACGGAATTGCCAGCTCCGGTCTAAATGAGTATTTTGCCGTATGAAATTTCCAGACCCCCTCATCAAAGGCACGTTGGTTAAACGCTACAAACGCTTCATGGCAGATGTAGAGTTGCCGACGGGCGATATCGTCACGGCGCATTGCGCTAATTCTGGTTCCATGCTGAGTGTCCGTGAACCGGGCTCTGAGGTATGGATCAGCCCCGCACGCAACCCGGACCGCAAGCTCAAGTTCACATGGGAACTTATCCGTGTCGGTGATGCCATGGTTGGTATCAATACCAGCCATCCGAACGCGCTGGTCAGCGAAGCCATTGAAAACGGCACGATTGCCGAATTACAGGGCTACGACAGCCAGCGGCGCGAAGTGAAATACGGGCAAAATTCACGGATAGATGTCTTGCTCGAAAAGGAAGACGGCTCAAAATGCTATGTCGAGGTGAAGAACGTCACTCTGAAGCGCGATCTTGGGTCTGACAAACCGGCCGAATTTCCGGATGGTGTAACTGCACGCGGAGCCAAACATCTGGTTGAGCTTTCCGATATGGTCGCTGAAGGACATCGGGCCGTTATGGTCTATCTTGTCCAGCGCGATGACAGTGACAGCTTCAATCTGGCACGCGATATCGACCCTGAATATGGCGCGGCCTATGACAAAGCAATCAAGGCAGGGGTTGAAATCCTTGGTTATACTTGCCAAATAACCCCTGAGGAGATTGTTGTGACCAGACGCGTTGAAGCTCTGGGCTGAAAATTTCCACGCTTTTTGGTTAATGGTTATTTCAGGTAGACTTAGGCATAATAGACCCATGCAAGAACAAGCCGTCCGCACTGTGGCCCAAGATGGTCGCTACATAAAGATCCATACCCCGGAAGATTTCGAGGGCATGCGCAACGCCGGACGTCTGGCTGCCGAATGCCTTGATTTTATCACACCTCATGTGCAACCGAAGGTTACGACGGAGCGCCTGAACCAGCTTTGCCACGATTTCAACGAAGATCGCGGTGCGGTTAATGCACCTCTGAATTATCGTGGGTTCCCGAAATCCATCTGCACATCCATCAATCATGTGGTCTGTCACGGCATCCCCGGCGACAAAATGCTGAGCGATGGCGATATCATCAATATCGATGTGACGGTCATTCTTGATGGCTGGTATGGGGATTCAAGCCGGATGTTTCCGGTTGGCAAAATCAGCCGAAAGGCAGAACGCCTGATTGACGTGACGTTCGAATCCATGTGGAAAGGCATCCGCGAGGTCAAACCGGGCGCCACCCTGGGCGATATCGGGCATGCTATTCAATCCTACGCAGAGGGCGAGCGGTTTTCCGTGGTCCGTGACTTTTGCGGCCATGGTCTTGGCCGGGTTTTTCATGATGCCCCCAATGTGATGCATTTCGGCAATCCTGGCGAAGGCGAAGTCCTGCAGGAGGGAATGTTTTTTACAATTGAGCCAATGATCAATATCGGCCGATATGACGTCAAAATTCTGAATGACGGCTGGACTGCAGTCACCAAAGACAAATCCCTGTCCGCACAGTTCGAGCATTCGCTCGCTGTTACGGCGGATGGGTATGAAGTCTTCACTCAGTCTCCCAAAGGCCTCGACAAACCACCCTATACTGTCTGACGTCGAATATGGGCGGCAAAAGCGATCTTGATCTTCTGTCTGACGCCGGCCTCAACTTAAGCGAGATCACGACCCCGGATGGCTCGCCAGGCTATCAGATATCAGGCGACACTCATCCCTACCGCCATATGTTACGAGAGGCAAAAGGGCGTTGGGATAAAATGAAGCGGGTCTGGGTGTTCTCAGGTGTTGACCCCACAGAATCCCTCGCCCGTGGGCTTCAAAATCAGCCGAAGGGCCTGTCAGAGAATCAGGCAGAAAAACCCCATTACTGGGGGCACCGCGAACGCCTGCGTGAACGCTTCATGGCGGGTGATAACAATGGATTTCCGGATTATGAACTTCTGGAACTGCTGCTTTTCCAATGCATTCCGAGAATTGACGTCAAACCGATTGCCAAGGCCTTGATCGAACGCTTTGGTTCACTGGCCGGGGTGCTGGCGGCAACCCCGGAACGGTTGGCCGAAATCGACAACCTCAATTACGCCGCCGTCGTTCATCTGGCAGCACTCCACGAAACGACCCGGCGAGTCGCCCGCGAGGATATCGCCAAGGGCCCAATTCTGTCTTCCTGGGACAAACTGATTACATATCTGAAAACCAGTATGGGTCACGCCAAGACCGAGCGATTTCAGGTGCTTTATTTGAACGTGAATAACGAATTGATCGCCGACGAAATCCTGCAACAAGGCACCGTCAACCACACGCCAGTCTACCCCCGCGAAGTGATCAAACGGGCTCTCGAGTTAGAGGCAACGGCTCTGATTATGGTTCACAACCACCCAAGCGGTGATCCGACACCTTCAAAGGCAGATATCTCAATGACCAGAGAACTGGCGGAAGCCGGGGAAAAGCTAGACGTGATGGTGCACGATCATATCATCATGTCGAAACACGGCCATTCATCGTTTCGCGATATGGGATTGCTCTAGCCGGTCTAGCGCTCAACAATACCCACATAGGGTAAAGAGCGATAATCCTCTGCAAAATCAATACCGTAACCGACGACAAACTCATTGGGGATGGTGAAACCGACATAGTCAATGTCAACATCAACCTCCCGACGATGTGGATTGTCCAGCAATGTGCAGGTCTTAATGACCCCGGGACCACTTGCCCGCAACAATTTCTTAGCATAGGCGATAGATTTTCCCGTATCGACAATATCATCTATCAAGAGAACCGTTCGAGCCGGGTTGATTTTCGGGCATCCGCCGATCAGAACGACATCTCCTTCGGATTTTTGATTGTTTCCATAACTGCTCAACCGAAGGAGTTCTATACGACTGGGAAGCCCGGCTTTATCAAGCGCGCGGACCAGATCCGCGACAAAAATAAAACTGCCTCTGAGAACGCCAATAATGGTTAATTCACCCTGCGTTCCGGAAGCAATTTCCAACGCCATTTCCGATACGCGTCTGGCGATATCTTCCTCGCTGAAAAGCAGCTTCACGTCATCCATTGATGCCTCCAACGGCCTTCGCAAGGGTTAGAAATTTTGAAATGATAATGTGTTCAAATGACAGATCGTTTCGCTGGGAACAGCAAAGTGACCACACTGCCTTTCCCAAGCTCGCTTTCAAACCGCAACTCGCCATCATGAAGTTCCATGAAGGACTTGCAGAGCGGCAACCCAAGTCCTGTACCTTCCTGTTCACGGGTCATCATATCGGCAACCTGCCCAAACGGCTCAAGAACCGTCGCGATATCTTCCGGCGCAACCCCCGCACCCTCGTCGATAACCTGAACGACAACTTGGTCGGACGTATCAATACTGCCGACGACACTTATCTTGGTACCTTCAGGTGAAAACTTGATGGCGTTGGTCAGCAGATTGAGAAAAATCTGTTTAACCCGAACCTTATCAGCATAAACGAGGAGAGGCGTTTTCGGCATCGTTGCACTGATTTCCAAACCCTTTTTCAGTGCCCGCTCGCGGACCATTTCCATGCTTTCACGAACAACTTCTTCAAGTTCGACATTTTCCTCAAACAATTCCTGCGCACCGGCTTCAACCTTCGAAATATCAAGAATATCGTTGATGAGATTAAGCAAATGGACGCCGGATCCGTATATGTCGCTCGAATACTGCACATATTGATCGTTATCGATTGGTCCGAACATCTGCCCTTTCATCACTTCTGAAAACCCGATAATCGCATTCAGCGGCGTGCGAAGTTCATGGCTCATATTGGCGAGGAAGCGGCTTTTCAGCTGATCTGCGGATTCCGCCTTATCTTTGAGCACATAATATTCTTCTGCCAAACCGGCCATTGTCATCGCCTGCTCTTCTACCAGATCGCGCTGCTCTTCCGCGTCTTGCAAATGGCGTTCACGCCGGTCCTCTCGCTCTTTTCTGGCCGTGATATCACGTATCACCCAGGTAAACGTACTGCCACGTTCTTCTGGTAAAGACCGGCCAGCACACTCAACAACAATGTGGCTTCCATCATCGCGCGAGATATATATTTCCGGGACAACCGCCTGGTCTCCGTCAATCTGGATAGACTCCGCCATTTCAGGAACAAGCTCATCGATATCCATTCCGATGGCATCTTCATATTTACGTCCGAAGATATTTATAGCTGCCGGATTGATCGTCGTTATTCTTCTTTTTTCATCAACAGTGACTATGCCATCAGCAACGGTTGCTATAATTTCTGAAAGCCTCTGTTCACGTTCGCGCAGGGCCTGCGCTGCGCGCATATGAGACGAAAGGTCGTGGATTTCTACAAGATAAGAATTGCCCGAACTTTCATTTATCTCCCAGGGGCTGACCCACATTTTTGCATCAATTTCTCTACGGTATGCACCGGAAAATTTGAGAGGCAGACCATCGGACTCCTCTGCTAATGTCGCAAACCCAATATCCAGAACATCCACATATTCCCGGCTCGCAAACACACTGAGCGGGCAGCCAATCATGTCCTTTTTAGAATCAAAACCGAACATTGATACACCGGCAGAATTCACACACTCGATTCGGCGGCCTTTAACAATGGCGGCAAAATGGTGAATCCCGCCGAAATATTTTTCGAACTCAGCATGATCAACAGAACTATTTTGAACAAGATGATCCATAATACGCAAGATAACTGCTCTTTATTTTGGATAAAAGTGTCAGAATGTTTCAAATAGCTACTGATCTTTACGTTCTTGGGATCAAGCTTCTCACGGGTAGAAATTTCCCCGGCCTATCGCCTGCAAATTGACCATATGGCCCAAAATATCAAAATTCAGCGTCTTTCACTTTCGGTCTGTTGGCTGACACGGTCATGAGCTTTCCCATATTTCGACGGCGAGCTTCAAACGCGAGAGATATTCTTCTGTATATCCAGCATAGTCAAAATCGAGAGATGATTGTGTTTCTGAGACCATACTCCACATGGCTTCGCGCAAAAGCGATGCGCATTTCATTGCGCCAAACCGCCTGATTGTTTCATCATCCGGAGGCCCTTCGAAATAAAGCTCAAGAATGTTCCTTTCCTGAGCCTCAGACAGATTATTGTTGGTCGCCAGATTTGCCAGATCAAACAGTGGACTACCAAACCCCGCATGCTCCCAATCGATCAGCCAGAGCCGGTCTCCATCGTCCAGCAGATTTGCCGCCAGCAAATCATTGTGACCAAGGACAATGTCAGTCGCCCCGATGGATTGCTCAAGATTGTCGTTGAGTTGACGAAGACGTGGCACCTCGCGGTTCCAGCCGGAACCATTTTCCTCCATGAAAAACGCGTAATCGCGGCAAACTCGAAACGGCCAAAACGCCGCGATCGGACCGCGCGCAACCCGAAAAGCATCCCTATGAGTGCGTTTGATCAGATCAACAATCTGGCCTAGAATTCGGTCTTCGCGGACATCATTGTCCGCCAATGTTCTTCCTTGAATATATTCGACAACAATCGCACCTGGTTCATAATGATAGACCGCCGGAGCAACACCCACCGCTGCGGCTGCACGATTACAGTTATAATCGTTTAATCTTGTGACCCCGTGCACCGGCACGTCGCCGTTAACCCGCACGACAAAATTTCGCCCGTCATTGGTAACGAGGAAGTTTTCGTTTGAAATGCCGCCATCAAGCCGGGTCAGCGCTATTGCCCCCGACCAGCAGGACAGGTTTCGTGTGATTATTTCAGCATCAGGTTTATTCATTGTCTCAACACCACGTTTCCAGACCGGTTCTATCACGCCATTCGTTAACTTATTTTCAAAATCGCTGGATTGAGTATTATCACCATGCTGCACCTTTCTGCTGAACAACCCGGAAGACGTCTTTTATGATAACTGCCCGCGTCTTCTTGCCCTTCGCTTTCGGTTATTTTCTGTCCTATCTGTTGCGTGTGGTCAATGCCGTCATTGCGCCTGATCTGGTAGACGAGCTTGGGTTAAGCGCTGCTGACCTCGGATTATTGACGAGCGCCAATTTCCTCGCGTTCGCAGCATTTCAACTGCCACTTGGCATCCTGCTGGACCGTTATGGCCCACGTCGGACGGAAAGCGTCCTTCTGCTCGTTGCCGCCACCGGCGCATTTTTATTCTCCATCGCGGATGGATTGACAGCTCTGGTTATCGGGCGGGCGATGATCGGGCTAGGTACATCCGCTTGCCTGATGGCCGCGTTCAAGGCCTATGTTATGTGGTTTGAGCGCGAGCGCATTCCATTGGTCAACGGTTTCCAGATGGCGGCTGGCGGTCTCGGCGCATTAACCGCCACGATCCCCATTGAAATGGCATTGCAAAGCACAGATTGGCGCGGCGTCTTTAGTGTTCTCGCCTTGATGACCCTGTTTGCCGCGATCTTCCTTTTCACGGTAGTTCCCAAAAGCGGCGCCGGTGAAACCTCAAGTGAGCCACTGGCTGTTCAGTTAAGAGACTTCCGTGGTATTTTCAAAAATCGCGCTTTTTGGCGAATAGCTCCGCTTTGCGTGTCATCACAATGCGCTTTTTTGTCGATCCAGAGTTTATGGTCGGGGCCCTGGCTGGCAGATGTTGGCGGATTATCCAGAGACGCGGTCGCGGATCATCTTTTCTTTGTTGCCTGTGCAATGGTTGCCGGGTTTCTGGGTCTCGGTATTATTGCTGAACGACTGGGGCGGTTCGGGATCAGCACCATGACTGTTGCGATATTCGGCATGACGGTCTTTGCCGCCACGCAAATCGGTATGGCCTTGCAAATGGTCGACTTCACGTTGCCCCTATGGCTGTTGTTTGGTTTTTTTGGAACAACCGGCATTCTGCCCTACGCCGCGTTAACACAGCGATTCGCCCCGGAACTGGCAGGCCGGGTGATTACCGGACTTAACGTGATGGTCTTCTTTTCTGCCTTCGCTGCACAGTGGGGAATCGGCCTGATTATTGGTCTCTGGCCGAAAACCATTAATGGCGGGTATGACCCGGCAGGGTACCAGACCGCATTTGCCTTGATCGTCAGTATCCAGATCGCAGGATTGATCTGGTACGCACTCAATCAGCGCGAATAGCAGCAGAAATCCACGTCGTGCAGTTTACTTCACTGCTTTGGGCGCATATACAATTACCTTGTTCAGAGTCCCCGTTTTGCAAAGAGAACCCCCATGATTCCACGCTATTCCCGCCCCGAAATGACAAACATTTGGGAGGCCGCCAACAGGTTCCGCATTTGGTACGAAATTGAAGCCCACGCTTGCGACGGGTTAGCAAACTTGGGCGTTATCCCGAAAGAAGCCGCTGCAGCCGTCTGGCAAAACGGCGACAAGCCCTATACAGACGAACGTATCGCTCGAATCGACGAGATCGAGTTGGAAACCAAACACGATGTTATCGCCTTCCTGACTGAGCTCGCGGAACATGTCGGTGAGTATTCCCGTTTCGTACATCAAGGTATGACGTCATCCGATGTTCTCGATACCTGCCTGAGTGTGCAACTCAAACAGGCGGCGGATTTGCTGCTTGGTGATATGGACCGCGTGTTAGCGGCCCTGAAAACACGCGCATTTGAATTCAAGACCACACCATGCATGGGCCGCAGCCACGCCATTCATGCCGAACCGACAACCTTCGGCATCAAATTGGCGCGTTTTTATGCGGAATTCGCCCGCGGCAAGAAACGCCTTGAAGCAGCGCGCGATGATATCGCCACCTGCGCGATTTCCGGAGCGGTCGGCACGTTTGCCAATATTGACCCCCGCGTTGAAGAACATGTAGCCGCAAAACTGGATTTGACGCCGGAACCAGTATCGAGCCAGGTCATCCCGCGTGATCGCCACGCCCAGTTTTTTGCGACCCTTGGTGTGATTGCCAGTTCGGTCGAGAACCTAGCCGTCGAAATTCGTCATATGCAGCGTACCGAGTTGCGCGAAGCGCAGGAATATTTTGCACCGGGGCAAAAAGGCTCATCTGCCATGCCCCACAAACGCAACCCGATCCTGACGGAGAACCTGACCGGCTTGGCGCGCATTGTGCGCTCTGCCGTGGTGCCGGCCATGGAAAATGTCGCCCTTTGGCATGAGCGCGACATTTCCCACTCATCTGTCGAGCGCATGATCGGCCCGGACGCAACGGTAACCCTCGATTTCGCGCTTAGCCGTCTCGCTGGCGTGATTGAGAAACTGGTCGTTTACCCGGTCAACATGAAAGAGCACATCGACAAGTTTGGTGGCATCCATGACGCACAGCGCGTTCTGCTCTATCTCACACAAAATAATGTCAGCCGCGAAGACGCCTACAAGATTGTTCAGCGCAGCGCCATGCGGGTTTGGACAAGTTTCGGTATCGATCCCGACAATCCCGACAATCCTCCGGAATTGTCTGATGAGGATAAAGAAGCCGCATCGCACGACAACCGCCTGATGTTCTTCCTTTCCAGAGACAGCCAGATGATGGACCTGCTGAGTGAAGAGGATCTGGCCGGGTTATTCGAGGTTGATTCCCTCGCCTATCACATGAGCCGCGTTGACGTGATCTTCCAACGCGTATTTGGCGAAAGCTGAACGGTCCATGACTGTCCTCGTCAATCCGCTAAAAACCAAGTTAGCAAATGGCGAGGCGGCGATTGGCACCATGGTCACCATGCCGAACCCGCATTTGATGCAGCTATTTGCAGCTGGCGGATTTGACTGGTTACTGATTGATCGCGAACATGGCGCGATTGGCGCAGAATCCATGCAGGCGATGATCAACGCGACGACCGGGTCCGGTGCGACACCTCTGGTCCGTGTCCCCGAGGACGAATTATGGATGGTTAAAACAGCTCTGGACGCCGGTGCCATGGGCCTGTTTTTCCCGTTTATCATTGATGCTGAGCAGGCAACCGCTGCCGTTGCATCTACTATTTATCCGCCCAAGGGAAAACGCGGGTTCGGACCGTTTTACGCCCCGTCTCGATTAGGATTATCGATGGCCGATTACGCGGCTTCGGCAGATGACGCGATGCTCAAGGTGATGATGATCGAACATGCTGATGCCGTTGAAAATATTGATGAAATACTCGACGTATCGGGTATTGATGTTGCATTTATAGCACCCTTCGACCTGTCTCAGAGTCTGGGCGTTGCCGGCGAATTTGAGCATCCGACGTTCCTGAAAGCAGTCGACACAGCGGAACGTGCAATCCTGGCCTCATCATCTGCATTGGGCGGCTTGGCGCCAACGCCGGAAAAAGGGCGCACGATGCTGGCGAAAGGCTACAGGTTTCTGATGATGGCCTTCGATGGCCTGATCATTGAGGATGCAACGAAAAACTGGTTAAGCGGCCTGACTGATTAATCAGCCCGCAGCTTCATCCTGAATCTGCTGTGCAGCGACGGCATCAAGTTCATTGATCTTGGCCCGAACCTGATCTTCGGAAATGCTGGATTTGTGGGTTTCGATATCCGCCATCACTTTGCGCATGACGTCTTCGATCCCTGGCTCATCCATGTCAGCCATAATCACTTCTTTGGCGTAAGCTTCCGCTTTTCCGGCATCCAAACCAAAATCATCGGCGAGCCAAAGCCCCAGCAGCTTATTGCGCCGTGCCTCAATCTTAAACTCCGTCTCTGCATCGAGCTTAAATTTGGCTTCGTAACCTTTTTCGCGATCACTGAAGGCATCGGACATTAACTGGCTCCTTAAACTGGCGACGATATGCATTGTTCTCGTGGTTTATGTATAGACCTTTTCCCCGCTTCGCAACTGTTGGAACATCACAATTTTAAACTTCTACAAATTCAACCTCAGGCTGGCGGATTTGGCTGTCTCGGGTTAAGACAGAAACCATGTGTACAGTTGTTATCCTGCGCCGCAAGAATCATGAGTGGCCGCTTCTGATGGCGGCCAACCGTGATGAGTTACGAACCCGCCCCTGGTTGGCGCCGGCACGCCATTGGCCTGATCGTGCTCACGTGGTCGCGGGCCTTGATCAACAGGCGGGCGGAACCTGGTTGGCACTCAACAATGACGGCATTATTGCCGCCATTCTGAACCGCCGCCATTCGTTGGGCCCGGCGGATGACAAACGAAGCCGGGGTGAATTGCCCCTGGAAGCCGTTGATCACGCAGAAGCTTCAGTCGCTGCGAAGGCGCTATCCATGATAGACCCGGCCAGTTATCGCAGCTTCAATCTGATTGTCGCAGATGCACAAGACGCGTTCTGGCTTAAATCCACTGGAGAGCCGGGTAGCGAAGTTGAGAGCCAGCCTATTCCCTTGGGGCTTTCCATGATCACGGCCTACGATCTGAACGATACCAATTCGCCTCGTATGAAACGAAACTTGCCGAGGTTTCAGAGTGCGCCGGTCCCGGACCCTGAAAACGATGACTGGTTTGCTTGGCAGGCGTTGTTAGCCGGGCGTGACTATGATGATGGCGAAGGGCCGGGCGGCGCCATGAACGTTGTCAGGGATGATGATTTCGGGACCAGCAGTTCATCTTTGATCGCACTGCCCGACCCAATGCGAATCGGCATCAAACCACGGTGGTTATTCGCGCCAGACCGCCCGGATGACGCCCCGTATACCCCCGTAAGTCTCTGAAAAAATACGCCATCAACCTGGTTAATGAGTCTGATTGTTTTCGCGTGAAACACCTGCTATACGGGGCCTATCCACACACGTTGCAGGCACTTTCGACCCGACGCCTGATTTTGGAATGGATTCATGGCCAGACGCAGACAAATTTATGAGGGCCGGGCAAAGGTACTTTTCGAAGGGCCGGAGCCGGGAACTTTGGTTCAGTACTTCAAGGACGACGCCCACGCTTTTGGTAGTGCCAAGCGCGGTATCATCACGGGCAAAGGTGTGCTGAACAACCGTATTTCAGAATACCTGATGCAGCGTTTGAACGAGATCGGCGTGCCGACACATTTCATGCGCCGCCTTAACATGCGCGAGCAACTGGTTCGTGAAGTTGAGATTATTCCGATTACTGTTTGTGTTCGCAACGTCGTCGCGGGAACTCTCGCCGAGCGCTTCAACATGGCAGACGGGACCCCGCTGCCGCGCTCGATTGTTGAATATTATTACAAGTCCGAAGAGCTGGAAAACCCATTGGTCACCGAAGAGCACATCACGGCTTTCGGTTGGGCCTACCCGCAGGACATGGATGAAATTGTCGCCATATCCTTGCGCATCAACGATTTTCTGACCGGACTGTTTCTGGGCGTTGGCCTCAGGTTGATCGATTTTCGGCTTGAATACGGTCGTCTTTGGGAAAATGAACAAATGCGCATTGTGCTGGCTGATGAAATCAGCCCGGACAATTGCCGCCTTTGGGATCTGGAAACCAACGAATGCATGGACAAGGACCGCTTCAGCAAAGATATGGGGCGGGTCGAAGAAGCCTATCAGGAAGTGGCCCGACGCCTGGGTATCCTGCCTGAAGGCGGGCCAAGGGACATGAAGGGTCCCGAGGTTATGCAGTAAGGACGAGCAAATACATTGTGAACCATGTGGGCGGACAGCCGCTCCAAACAAAATAAGGGACTAAAGTGAAAGCTACCATTCACGTAACGCTGAAATCAGGCGTTCTCGACCCCCAGGGCAAAGCCGTACAGCACGCATTGGGATCTTTGGGTTTTTCAAGTGTAGAAGATGTTCGCCAAGGCAAGTTCATTGAACTTGAGCTGAACGAAACGGACGAGGGCAAAGCCCGCGCCGAATTGGACGAGATGTGCAAACAGCTCCTCGCCAATACGGTGATCGAGAACTATTCCATCGAAATTGTATAAAACCGGGACCTGATCTTATGAAAGCCTGCGTAATTGTATTCCCCGGCTCCAACTGTGATCGCGACATTCAGGTCGCGCTCCGAGACGCGATGGGATCGGAGCCAATAATGGTCTGGCATGGTGACAGCAGCTTCGACGATGTTGACCTGATCACTGTCCCCGGCGGCTTTTCCTACGGTGATTATCTGCGCTCCGGCGCGATGGCGGCGAAATCACCGGTGATGCGTGAAATCATTGCCCGTGCCAATAAAGGCGTCCCTGTATTGGGTATCTGCAACGGGTTTCAGATCCTCACCGAAAGTGGCCTGTTGCCCGGTGCCCTGATGCGAAATGCGAACCTTAAATACGTCTGCAAAGATATTCACCTGACTGTCGAGACGACCGACACGCCCTTCACCCAAGGTTATGGAAACGGTGGTGTCATTCGTATCCCCGTCGCCCATCACGATGGCAATTATTTTGCCGAAGAAAGCCTGCTTGATGAACTGGAAGGCGAGAACCGGGTCGCGTTTCGTTATTCAAACGCCGATGGTGCGCATTCCGATGATGCCAACCCGAACGGTTCACGGCGCAACATTGCAGGCATTTTCAACAAGCAGCGTAACGTGCTTGGCATGATGCCACACCCCGAACGCCTGGCCGACATGACCCTTGGCGGTACTGACGGCAAACCGATGTTTGATGGTTTGGTTGAGGCGCTATCCTGAAGCCCGGCCATTTCAGTCATAAATAATCTAAATTCCAGACAACGAGCCCCGTCCATGAGTGAACAAAGCAGTGAAATCACCCCCGAAGTCGTCAAAAGCCACGGCTTGAGCGAAGATGAGTACGAAAAAGTTCTCGAGATCATGGGCCGTGAGCCGAATATGACGGAACTCGGTATCTTTTCGGTCATGTGGTCGGAGCATTGCTCCTATAAATCATCTAAAAAATGGCTGAAAACTCTGCCAACCGAAGCCCCCTGGGTGATCTGTGGACCGGGTGAAAACGCCGGTATTATCGATATCGGTGATGGTCAGGCGGCGATTTTCAAAATGGAAAGCCATAATCACCCCTCCTACATCGAGCCCTATCAGGGGGCAGCGACCGGGGTCGGTGGAATTTTACGCGATGTCTTTACCATGGGCGCGCGCCCCGTTGCCAATTTAAATGCGCTTCGCTTCGGCAACCCCGATCATCCGAAAACCCGCCATCTCGTGTCAGGTGTTGTTGCTGGCGTCGGTGGTTACGGAAACTGCGTTGGCGTGCCGACGGTTGGTGGCGAATGCGAATTTCACGACAGCTATAACGGCAACAATTTGGTCAACGCGATGACCGTTGGCATCGCCGATACGGATAAAATTTTCTACTCTGCCGCGACGGGGGCCGGGAACCCGATTGTCTATGTCGGGTCCAAAACCGGACGAGACGGCATTCATGGTGCGACCATGGCTTCAACAGAATTTTCAGAAGACGCGGAAGAAAAGCGCCCGACGGTACAGGTTGGCGATCCGTTTACGGAAAAACTGCTGATCGAAGCCTGTCTCGAACTGATGGACACGGATTGCATTGTCGGCATTCAGGACATGGGGGCCGCCGGCCTGACGTCATCCGGATTTGAAATGGCATCGAAAGGCGGTGTCGGGGTTGAATTAGACCTGGATCATGTGCCACAGCGCGAAGAAAATATGACACCTTACGAGATGATGCTGTCGGAAAGTCAGGAACGTATGCTGATGGTGCTTAAACCCGGCACCGAAGATCAGGCGCGGGCCATTTTCGAAAAATGGGAACTGGATTTCGCCGTCGTTGGACAGCTGACGGATAGCGGACATATGGTATTGACCCATAAAGGCGAAATTGTTGCTGATCTGCCGATTGATCCGCTGGCCCTTGCGTCACCGGAATACGATCGCCCGTGGGTGCCAACGCCAAAGGCAGATACTATTGATGCCGCCAGCATCCCCGCTCCGGCTGACATGATCGGCACCCTAAAATCTTTGTTATCCTGCCCCAATATGGCGTCCAAACGCTGGATCTGGGAACAGTATGATCACATGGTCATGGGCGATACCATGGGCATTGGCCGCCCTGGTGGGGATGCCGCACTGGTTCGGGTTCACGGAACTGAAAAAGCTTTGGCGATGACCAGCGATTGCACACCACGCTACTGCCTGGCCGATCCGGTTGAAGGCGGTCGGCAGGTTGTTGCTGAAACATGGCGAAATTTGACGGCAACGGGCGCTACGCCGATGGCGATCACCGACAACATGAACTTCGGCAACCCGGAAAAGCCTGAAATCATGGGGCAGTTTGTTGGTTGCATCGAAGGCATGAAAGAGGCGTGCCTCGCGCTTGATTTCCCGGTCGTATCGGGGAACGTCTCGCTTTATAACGAAACCAACGGCCAGGCGATTCTGCCGACACCAACCATCGGCGCTGTTGGTTTGTTGAAAGATGCGGACAAGGCCATCGGCATGGGGTTCGTTGCAGAGGGCGAAACCATCGTCATAATTGGCGAGACCCAAGGGCATTTGGGTTCTTCATTGTATCTTCGTGAAATTGAAGGCCGTGAAGAAGGTACACCACCACCTGTTGACCTAAAAACTGAACGGCTGAATGGCGATTTTGTTCGAGAACGGATATTGGCGGGCCAGATTAGCGCCTGTCATGATGTTTCCGATGGTGGTTTACTGACCAACGTTGCTGAAATGGCGCTGGCCGGAAATATCGGTTGTCTGATCACGCCAGCAGCCGATGCAGAAACTCTTCACGGTTGGGCTTTTGGTGAAGATCAGGCGCGTTACCTCGTGACCACATCAGATCCTGACCTCCTCATTCAGGGCGCCAAACAGGCTGGTGTAACTGCCGCTATTATTGGAACTGTTGGCGGTGATGAGATCGCACTTTCCGGGCATGGGGAAATTTCTGTCAGCGAGCTGCGCGAGGGGCATGAAAACTGGTTACCCGCCTACATGGCAGGCAGCTAATCAATCACAATTATTTCAAGCGAAATACCGGGTAACATTGGCCTGTAAACGCCCTATTTGGCGGGGTTCGCTTGTTCCCTGCGGCGAAACCTTCTACCGTTTGAAGCAGCGTTCCGTTTTGTGAGGGAATTCGTGTCTGAAATTCAGTATAATGATACATGGCCGCGATGCCAGGACGGGACTGTTGATTGGGAATTTGTGTTTGAAAACCCGGAAAATGGTCTGATTCCCATTATCGAACAAGCGCGCAAGCCGGAAACCTTGATCGACTGCACGGCAATGATTGTCCAAAGCCTTTTTACACGTGACGGGGATGAGGACATACGCGCGCGCTATACCCAGGAACTGGCAACGCTCGCACTTTCCAATAGCGTAGATCTACACACCCGGGCCGAACGCGCCAGCGAAATGTTGCGTGAAATCAAGGACGATCGCATTGAGCGCGCATACGAATGGTCAAACCACAAAGCCGAACGTGAGGCCGTTCGTGCAGCAAGCAAAGAAACCCCCGTCTCTACCAGCGCGGAGGATAGCTCTGAACAGACAGCTACCTCTCCGGCCCCGCATACAAAAAACGAAGTCGAGATGATTTTCGAAGACGGTTTTTGCGACTTTCTGGATCAGCGGTTCCAGGTAATGTGGGGCGGGGTAACCCAGGAACCATTAGACGGACACAAAATCTCGTTTACGGTTTCGTCTGATTTTGCCCGCAAGTTTGAAGAAATCGTTCGCGAAGTTCTGATGAGCTGGATGCTTGATAAAGCCCGGATCCATGTACGCAATATTTCACGTCAGGACTCAACGGAACGTAAGACCTTCTTTGCGGAGCAACTAGAAGATAAAAAAGTCCAGAAAGAGCTGTGGACCGCCTGGAAGGACGGGTGGGAAAAATATATGACGCCGCAAAAGCTTCCCGCAAAACCTGAAAAGAAAAAAGGAGGCCTTCTCGGTTCCCTTACCAACGTTGTCAAAGATGCCATATCTGATCGGCAAGAATACTCCCTTGAAGATTGGGAGTTTGATACAGAAACAATCAATAACCACAACGATTCTGTGCACCAGATTAAAGAAAAGCTGTTTGCTGAGTCGGATATCTATGTGGCACCAAATGAAGAGGACAGTGATCTTCTGATGAACATGTTTTCATTGTCGGCATCCGGGTTACGAAAGCAGATTTCGTCCATCCGCCAGATTGCCGAGGATGAAGACAGTGCGGGGCGGGTATTTGAAACCTACGCCGCCGGGAAGGACCTTGAACTCGCGCTAATCGCTGTCAGCTACCAATCCCCTAACGTCTTCCTGAGCGGCGAAAAGAAAATGCTTCCCCATCTGCTTGCCGGTAAGAAAAAGGAAGGTCTTATAAAGAGCCATCCGTTACTTTTACGCATGTTGGGCCATGAATTTTAAGGGCGGATGAGAGCTGAGGTGACAAATTTAGATGCCCCCAAATTGCCAGGGGTTGACCCGACCGTTGGTTGGGGCCATATCCTATTCGAAACACAACGGCCCGTTTGGGCCTGAACACTAAAGGATGACTAAAAATGGCGATGGACGCTGCAGAAATTGAGCAGTTGATAAAAGACGGCATCCCCGATGCAAAGATAACCATGGAAGATTTACGCGGCGATGGTGATCATTACGCTGCTTATGTGGTATCCGCAGCGTTTGAGGGCAAAAGCCGTGTCCAGCAGCATCAGATGGTCTATCAGGCTTTACAGGGACGGATGGGTGCTGAACTTCATGCTTTAGCGCTACAGACCAGCACGCCCGAACCCGAATAAAACGATATAACTCTCTTAGACGAAGGAATTTGAAATGAGTGACAATCCGGCAGCCAGCCGTATTCAATCAGAAATTGGTGAAAATGATGTTGTCCTGTTTATGAAGGGCTCTCCCATGTTCCCGCAATGCGGTTTCTCGGCCGCCGTTGCCCATGCACTGACGACCCTGCAGGTAAAATTCAAGGGTGTTGATGTTCTTGAAGACGCAGAACTTCGCCAGGGCATCAAAGAATTCAGCAACTGGCCGACAATCCCGCAGCTCTACGTTAAGGGTGAGTTCGTCGGCGGATGTGATATTGTCCGTGAAATGTACGAATCCGGCGAACTCCAGCAGGAGTTTGACAAAAAAGGCGTTGAATACGCCGCCTAAAAGGCTTCGATTCAAGCGTTATTGAAGAAAATCATCATTCCGAGTATAGTCGGAGTGATGATTTGGGCGTGGCCCAGACGTATCCTTGGTAAATCAACGGGTATTAAACACACGTGGCTGAAGTTTCCTTCAATATAATTTCAACGGCAAGCCGTTACCGAGCCGCAAACGAATCGCTTCGAGCCCGTGATCAGACACGCCAGGACAACACCGAGGCGACAGCTCGGCGTGCCAACGAAGTCCAGCAGCGAAATGAAATCGCACAGGCTGAAGCCCAGCGCAAGGCCGGGGTTATTCGTGATCGCCGCAATATTAATGAAGACGAAATTGCCCAAAGCCTGAAGTTCAAAGGGCAACAGCAGGTCCTCGACTCCATCGATAGCGATACCAGGTTCCGCCGACTTCGCGACGACGTTACATCCGAATTAAATCAGGCACGTGGTGATGAAGCTGCCGCCAAGCACCTGATCGACAGCGAAGCCGAAGAAGCGCTGGCCCTTGATGCCATCCAGCAAAACCCGGATCGAACCAATGAAGGCGAGGCTCTTCGTTTTCAATCTTTCCTGAGCGATCGGTCTGAGCGTCTGACGCTTCGTCAGCAGCAGGAACGTGATTTCAGTGTTCAGCAACAGATTGACCAGCGGATATCCGACGATAACCTACGCTCGGTGCGCCCGGACAACAGCCTGCCCCGCGGCTCCATCGTTGACGTTTCAGGCTGATTTTATAACTTTCCCCAAATAAAAACCCCGCCGAAGCGGGGTTTTCAAAACACTCGATTTTCGCTCGCTTATCGCGAGTAAAATTCGATAACCAGATTGGGTTCCATCTGCGCCGGGTATGGCACGTCGGCCAATTTCGGTGCACGGATGTAAGTCCCTTCCATTTTATTGAAATTGACGTCCATGTATTCTGGAACTTCGCGCTCGTTGCTTTCAAGCGCCAGCAGAACCATAGGCATCTGACGGGACTTTTCTTTCACCGTGATGACGTCACCATCTTTGACCATGTAGGACGGGATGTTGACGCGCTTGCCGTTGACCTGAATGTGGCCATGGTTCACGAACTGACGTGAGGCAAAAACGGTGGGAACAAATTTCATGCGGTAAACAACAGCATCAAGACGACGCTCCAGGATGCTGATCAGGTTTTCGGACGTATCGCCCTTACGCTTGGTCGCTTCCGTGTAATAGCGGCGGAACTGTTTTTCCGTAATGTTACCGTAGTAACCCTTGAGCTTCTGCTTCGCCATCAACTGCAAACCATAATCAGACGGCTTGCGGCGGCGCTGGCCATGCTGCCCCGGAGGGTAATCACGGGTATTGATCGGGCTTTTCGGGCGGCCCCAGAGATTGACGCCGAGGCGGCGGTCAATTTTATACTTGGAATTCGTACGTTTACTCATTTTATATCCCTCGTTTTGATCCCGCCAATCGAATGGCAGGTATCGGGTGTTATTAACCCGGGCTAGCCTGATCCCGCCGATCTTATCGACCAACAGGGGCGGGGCGAGATGAAACAATGCCATCGGCCCGCATTTCCGGGAACAAGGCGCGGAATATAGGGGGTTTCGGGGGAATGTCAAACCTTATAGGCGCACCGCCGACAGGCCAGAAAATCGCGTCATCTAACTGACGTCCAGTTCCGTATCCCAATACAGGAAATCACGCCAGCTTTCATGCAGAAAGTTCGGGGGAAATGAACGGCCATTCGCCTGCAAAACAAAATTCGTCGGCACCTCGGGTTTACGAAGCGGGCGGATTCCGCTTTCTTGTGTCAACTTATTGCCTTTACGTAAATTACACGGCGCGCAAGCCGCAACGACATTTTCCCAGGTTGTGGACCCGCCCTTTGAGCGCGGCAATACATGGTCAAACGTCAAATCTTCCGACTGGAACCCGCTCCCGCAATACTGGCAACTGAAACCGTCACGCAGAAACACGTTAAAACGGGTAAACGCCGGACGACGAGATGTCGGCACATATTCACGGAGCGCAATAACGCTTGGCAGACGCATGGCCAGGCTGGGTGAATGAATTTCCTGATCGTATTCGGAAACAACGTTAACCCGGTCCAGAAACACGGCTTTGATCGTGTCCTGCCAGGACCACAAGGACAAAGGGAAGTAACTGAGCGGCCGAAAATCGGCGTTCAGCACCAAAGCCGGAAAGGTACCCGTAGCAACAGACAACACGTCCCCCCTTCATCAATTAGGGGTAGCCTACTACATATTGTGATTATTTGCCAAATCTTGGCGTAGAAAGACCGAAATAGGCCAGATTCACGCCAGATTCAGGCCGCCTACATCCCGCCCATTGGTCCTTCTTCTCCAAATGGCGTTTTGGGTTCCGGCAATGGCACACCGAATACATGGGCCAGAAAATCCATCCCGATCATGATCCCCCGGTCATCCAGCCCGTGCCCCAGCCCCGGTCGCATTTCGCTGGTCACTTCAAGGCCGGCCATCTTGAGGGCATTGGTTGCGTGGGCAAGAGATTCCGGGAAAACCACATCATCCGTATCACCATGGATCAGGAGAACGGGCGGGCGGTTGATAACCTCTGACATCAGAAGATGATCACCAACCAGCGCCCCCGAATAGCCAATAACGCCTGCCATCTGTTGCTCGCGACGAAGCGCCACATGAAGCGCCATCATGGTTCCTTGCGAAAACCCGACCAACGCAAGCTTGCTTTCATCCAGCCCGTAAATCCCGAGTTGCTGGTCAATATAGGCATTAAGAATAGGAGCAGCTGCCTGCACGCCGGCAAGGCGGGTTTCGTTTGTCGCCCCTTCCAGGGAAAACCATTGGCGGCCCATCGGGGCCATATCGTAAGGTTGCGGCGCATCGGGTGCGACGAACATGGCATCTGGCAAAACCTTGGCAAAATAAGGTGCCAGGCCAATCAAATCCTGACCATCCGCACCGACACCATGGCACAGGATCACCAACTGTTGGGGTGTTCCACCGGATGCGGGGGCGTATGTGGGGCCGCTGATCTGGGCTACCTCTTCCATCTGTTTAACTTCCTTCTGTCTGGCGAATCTGGTGATGAACCTTGGTACCCTAAAAAGCCCGCTCTTGCCATTGCCAAACATGACCCGCTATCAACAGATATGATGATATGTACGCGCTTCGCCCCCAGCCCAACCGGATTGCTTCACCTGGGTCATGCCTATTCCGCGCTTTTTGCCCAAAAAGCGGCAGTGGATGCTGGCGGGCAGTTTCTGGTTCGTATTGAGGACATCGATAGCGGGCGTTGCCGGGCGGAATTCGAGCACGCGATCACCCAAGACCTGACATGGTTGGGTTTAGGTTGGGGACAGCCGGTTCGGCGTCAGTCAGAACACATGGACGACTATAAATCCGCCCTTGATCAGTTGCAGGTCGAAAACCTTCTGTATCCATGCTTTTGCACCCGCGCGGAGATCAAGGCCGAGATCGCGGCAGCCGGACACGCGCCGCATGGCCCCGACGGACCCCTCTACCCCGGAACCTGTCGCGCCCTTTCCGATGATCAACAGACGCAGCGGAAAACAAATGGTGAGGGTTTCGCCTTGCGCCTGAAAATGGACCTGGCAATTGAACGTGCGGGACCTTTGAATTGGAGTGACCTTGGAAAAGGTGAGATCATCGCCACGCCTGAAATATTCGGCGATGTGGTTCTGGCCAGAAAAGACGTCCCCACCAGTTACCATCTTGCCGTCACCATTGATGACCATATTCAGGGCATTAACCTTATTACCCGTGGCGAGGATTTATTCGAAGCCACCCATGTTCATCGACTGCTGCAAAACCTGCTTGATCTGGATACGCCGGATTATCACCATCACCCTCTTCTGACGGATGAAAACGGCAAGCGATTTGCCAAACGCGACAAGAGTCTGACGCTTCAACAACTCAGGGAAAATGGTAAGACACCCGAGCAGGTTCTCACCATGATTGGGTGGGACACATCCTCATGAAAGCAATCATAACTGCGCTCGTCCTTTTTTTATTCACTGGCGGCCCTGCTGGCGCATCCGTTCAAGATAGATTGAAAGACGGCGGCAATGCGGTTGTCCTGGAAGTGGTCGACGGAGACACAGTCGTTCTTGATCGAAAAATCGAGGGCGCCAATCAAGTGCGTCTGGTCGGCTTGCAGGCGCCAAAACTTCCGCTTGGCCGAAATGGGTTTCGGATGTGGCCGCTAGCCCCGCAATCTAAAACCGCACTTGAAGCCCTGACATTGGGAAGAGCTGTCAATTTGCGTTATGGCGGTGCGGAAAAAGATCGTCACGGTCGCCTTCTGGCCCACCTGTTCCTGGAAGACGGCACCTGGGTGCAGGGGCAAATGCTGCAGATCGGCATGGCACGGGTTTATACCTTCCCGGACAACCGCGCCGTCGCCGCGGACATGCACCGCCATGAGCAGGCGGCAAGAGATGCTGAGCGGGGTATCTGGGCCCATCCGTTTTACAAAATTCGGGCTGCAGCTCCAGAGGCCCTGAAACGTTATACCGGGACATTTCAAATCATTGAAGGCAAGGTTATCGATGCGGTTCGGGTTAAAAGCCGGGTGTATTTAAATTTCGGCGAAGACTGGCGAAGCGATTTCACGGTCACTCTGAACAGCCGCGCCCGCAAGATGTTCAAGAGTTCGGGAATCGAACCACTCGACTATAAAAACAAAACCATCCGGGTCCGCAGCTGGCTCAAGAAATACAACGGCCCGGCTATCGATGCGACGCATCCTGAGCAGATTGAGATCGTCGGGCAATAAATCCATTTTCACTCGGTAGCGTCATCGTTATGGTACGCGATCAAACACATCAAATAGAGGCAATATTCAAATGATTAATGCAGGTATCGCTGGTTTAGGGCGCTGGGGACGGGTTCTGGTGGATTCTGTTCAGGGCAAAAGCGACCTTATCAGGGTCAGTGCGGGATGCACGGGGCGGCGCGCAAAGGCCGAAGATTACTGCGCTGAAAATGGCATTGATCTCAGGGACTCGCTTGATGATTTGCTGAACGATGACAGTCTGGACGCGGTTATTCTGGCAACACCACATGGCCAGCATCGCGATCAGGTGATGGCGGCGGCCAAAGCCGGAAAACAGATTTTCATCGAAAAACCGTTCGCTCTCACGAAAGCTGATGCCGAGGCGGCGTTGGCAGCATGTGAGGAAGCGGGTGTGGTCTGTGCGATCGGTCATAATCGGCGCTTCCTTCCCTGCATGGCAAAACTCCGTGATATGACGAACACCGGAGAACTTGGCAATGTCCTTCATATCGAAGCGCAATTTCATGCCGATGGTGGCCTTAATTATACTGAAGAACACTGGCGGGCATCGGATTCAGAAAGCCCGGCTGGCGGCATGACCGGGCTTGGCATTCATTCACTGGACGCGCTGATCTCGTTTCTCGGTCCGATCACTGAGGTCACCGCAATCAGCGAACGCCGCGCCACCTCTGTGCCGATCGATGATACGACGTTTATGATCTTTCGGTTCGAACGCGGCTTCACAGGATACTTCTCAACTTGTTTCGCAACCCCCAGAGATTGGCGCATTCAGGTTCTTGGCGATAAAGGCTGGGCCGAAATGCGCGGCCATGAACGCCTGACCACTTCAATGCGTGGCGGCTCTGAAGAAGTGACTACCTATGATCCCGTCGATATCGAACGCGCCGAACTTGAAGCTTTCGCGGTAGCCGCCAGCGGCGGCGAGCCCTATCCTATTCCGTGGAGCGATATTATTCACGCAACAGCTGTTCTTGAAGCGATCATCACATCGGCGAAAACCGGCGCGACGGTGAAGCTTTAAACAAACCCGACCTGTGTCAGGAGCGGCGGCGGCCCGAGTAAGCTACAGGTATAGAGATTGGAGAAATATCCAATGCGTTTAACCGATCAGGAGTTGGCAGATTTCGATAGAGATGGATATCTGTTCTTCCCGGGTAAATTCTCACCTGACGAAGCAGCGCTTCTCAAACAGGAGGCGGAAACTGTCTACGCAATGGAGCGCAAGGAAGTTTGGCGCGAAAGTACAGGCGTTGCGCGTACGGCCTTTGCAGCGCATCTCTATAACGAAGGGTTTAAGCGCCTGGGCGCTCATCCGCGTTTGATTGAACCCGTTGAACAGGTTCTGGGTGGCCCAGTTTACATGCACCAATATAAAGTCAATGCAAAGGCGGCGTTTGATGGCGACGTTTGGCAATGGCATCAGGACTATGGCACCTGGAAACGCGATGACGAAATGCCCGAACCCCGGGCGATGAACATTGCGGTATTTCTCGATGATGTGACGGCGGCTAACGGCCCGCTGCTTTTTATTCCGGGCAGTCACAAACTTGGCGTCATTGAAGCTGGCCACGATTTAGAGACCACCTCTTATCCGCTTTGGACACTTGGCCGCGATAAAGTAACGGAACTGGCGGAACGAGGTGGCTGTGTCGCGCCAACGGGCGCGGCTGGCGGCATGCTGATGTTCTCGTCCTTACTGGTACATGCCAGCCCGCCAAATATTTCCCCCTTTGGGCGGATCATTGTTTACCTGTCTCTCTGTCATGTGGACAACCATATCCGGGCCTATAACCGCGAAGAATGGATTGCGCACCGGGATTTTGACCCTATTCAAGCGATGGATGATGATTGCCTGAAGGATCTCATAGAAGAACGGAAACCGGCTGCGGAGTAGAAGGTACCTAGCGGAAATGTGAACGCACTCACTTACAACGTGATTTCCTTGATCCGCCGCTAACCGCTAAATCTAGGGTATTATGGCGGTGATCAAAAGGAAGGGTGGTCCATGGCCTTTCGGCGCAGAACATTGAGAGACGTGACCGTCGCGGCCCTGGCATGGATGGTGCTGGCTGTTATTCCGGTCGAAGCCGCCGAGCCTTCCGCCGTCGATCCGGCACTCACGAAGTCCGGGTGGATGGAACTGGTCATCCCGGGCGAAACGCCGAACCGCTACTTGCTGACCGCGGACGGTGCTCTCGAAGCGCGCTCCGACGCGGGCGTCTCGATTCTCTATCGCAAGCTCGGGCCAAAGGAGCAGGACAATAGGGTCATGACCTGGCGGTGGCGGGTAGATGAGGCTGTGCCCCCGACGGACCCTGGCCGGGCCGGAACCGATGACCGCGACTTTGCGGTCCACGTTTGGTTTCCGGACGCCGATGATCAGGGCCTTTGGAAAACGATGAGCAGGGCCATTTCAAGTATTCTCGGCATCCCGCGTATCGGCAAGTCCATTACCTATGCATTTGGCGGCAGCGGCAAACGAGGCCAGCGCCTGGTCAACCCCCACCATGACCCGGATGGCATCATCGTAATGCTGCGTCCCTCGGGCACGATGATCGGCCATTGGTTCTCGGAGCGGGTCGACTTCGCTGCCGACTACCAACAGGCTTTCGGGAAGGTCGTGCCGAAGCCCGTGTATGTGGCGGTGTCCGCAGATTCAGACGATACCGAGACGCGCAGCACGGCGCGGATCGCTGATATGCGCTTTTCCCCGAAGTAGCTGATGAACGTTATGCTGCCACCACGCCGAGAGGCGCCGCCACATGAGCACCAGTTCGATACGATTATGGCCAATGGCCAGGCTCGACAGTGGTCCATGGAAGAAGACATCAATTGGCGCCAGGATATCATCCCGCCCGGCTGGATGGTGAGGCGCTTCCACGGCGCCCTGATCAGCCAGTTCCTGCACGGCGAGGAGGCGACAGTACGGGTCTGCCACCGCCTGATGACCGAGATCTCGGACCCTGCCATTCGCAAATTACTGGCCGCGCAGATCGCCGATGAGAACCGCCACGCCGGGGTTTACGAAAAATACCTTGCCCGCCTTGGTGACTGGGCGCCGATGGAACCGGCTATGGCAGATACCGTCGAGCGTGCCTTGCAATGGAACGGCTCGCCGCTCGGCCTCGTCGTCGCTTTCCATATTCTTCTGGAAGGCGAAGCTCTCAGGTCCCTGCAGGACCTGGCGGTGGAACTCCCGTGCCCTCTGTTCCGCCAGATCAATCGCCTGGTTGTCCGCGATGAGGCCCGCCACGTGGCCTTCGGCAAACTGTATCTAAAGCAACAGCTTAAAGAACTACCCGCCGAGGAACGCATGGCCATCTACAGGTGGATCAAAACACTTTGGGACGACTGCACCGCCGGAACCCTTTCACGGTTTTGCATAACTGGCTTCGTCACGGCCGCGCTCAGACGCCGCTGGGTCGACGACGGCTGGGACCAGCACAGCAGATCCCTCGTCGAGATCGGCTTGGTCAACGCCGAAGACATGGTTCGGATGTGAGGAGAACATGAGATGATCTCCGTCATTATTCCGGCCCTCAACGAAGCCAAAAATCTGCCCGGTGTTCTGACGGCCCTTGCTGAAGATGGGGTCAAGGCCGAGATTATCGTGGTTGACGGTGGCAGTGGCGACGGGACGCCTGATATCGCCAGGCGGGCAGGCGTTCAGGTCATTATGTCGGCGCCCGGACGTGGGGAACAACTCAGGGCCGGTGCCGATGTGGCGACCGGCGACGTGCTTTGGTTCTTGCATGCCGACAGCCGCGTGTCGGTGGGCGCGCTCATCGCCCTCGCTGATGCATTGGCCGCCGCCCCCGAGGCCGTCGGCGGTAACTTCCGCTTGCTGTTCGACGGCGACAACTCATTTTCCCGGTGGCTGGATGAGTTTTACGCCCGGATACGAGCCAAGGGCGTGTATTATGGGGATTCGGGCGTCTTCGTACGCCGTTCCGCCTATAAGGCGTTGGGCGGCATTCGCCGTCTCGCCCTGATGGAGGATTACGAATTCAATCGCCGACTGGAACGATTGGGACCGACACTATGTGTTGGTGAACCACCTCTGGTGACCTCATCACGGCGCTTCGAAGGCCGTCGCAAGTGGGCCATTATCACCGGCTGGTTGGTTATCCACGGACTGTTTTATATGGGTGTGTCCGACCGCTGGTTGGCCAAGCTTTACAATTCGACCCGCCGACGACGATAGGTGGTGGGTCAACGGCTCGTTTCACCTCCCCATATGAGGTTCGCCCCAGGCTCTTTACCCGGGCAGAAAAATTCAGAAACGAGATTTGGTCTCTTTTTGGCCAGAAACCGACATGCGATGCATGTCGCAGAATGGACGCCGGGTCCATAAATTCGATTATGTGATTTTCCTGTGGCAGCGGCTCTTGGCATCAGGACGCATAACTCGCTAAACTGACACCCGTCGATAGATGTTCATCACAACGCCATTACCGGTGGCTTCGGTTTTGACAAGGTCAAGATCATTTTTCGAAACGTTACCGGCAAAAAGTTTTTTCCCCTCGCCCAGGTTGACTGGGAAAGTCCAAAGGCGGAACTCGTCAATAAGGTCATGGGCCAGCAGCAACTGAATAAGTTGCCAACTGCCGTGAATCTGCAAAAGCGGGCCGTCAGTAGACTTCAGCCTCTCGATTTTTGCGAGGATATCGCCAGATATTCTATGCGAGTTTTGCCAACTCAGGGGCTTTGTTGACGAAGTCACAACATACTTTTTTGCCACATCCATCGGGCTTTTAACGTCCGCGTTGCCATCATCTTTAACGGAATGCGCCCTCTCAAAATTTTCGTATGTGGTTCGGCCCAGTAGTAAATCATAAGGAGTTGCCATAGCCTCCTTTCCAACCTGAGCCATAACATCGTCCCAGTAGGGTCGCGCCCATCCAGCACATTGAAAGTTTCCCGACTGGTCCTCCGAAGCGTCGACGGGCGCTTGCATGACGCCATCAAGGGTAACGAAAGTAAGGATTGCAAGCTCTCTCATTGTGAAGCTCTCCAAATTCAGCGGCCGCGTATGTTTCGCCTTTTTGCTACAACCAAATGTTTGATCCAAAAGTTGCCCTCTGCAATCATTGCAAACAAGACAATGCACAGTCTCATAGCTCATCCTTTTCGCAACGAAATTCAACTGTTAAAATATCAACCGGTTAGCAGTCGCATATAGTTGCTGCAAGACTGACCGCGATTTTCGCTTCGGGTCATGTCTGGACGGCTCCCTGTTGGCAAGGGCTAATTTGATGTATCTGCAAACTGGTCGGGTGCAGTCATGTCTCCGGCCTGTTGACGCGGCACACATGGCCGCTGGCCCTAATGCGATCCGCT